>Ga0209495_1000967_pt1 | contig 20930 bp, 14 predicted proteins | sample EN1Hudsemesocosm_FD_184629 | JGI IMG/M metagenome (GOLD analysis project Ga0209495, IMG submission 184629) | Methane-oxidizing microbial communities from mesocosms in the Hudson Canyon - EN1E Hudson Canyon (SPAdes) (version 2) | ecosystem: Environmental > Aquatic > Marine > Cold seeps | place... | reverse complement strand
ATACAATGCACGAAGAACATTACGTCCGATACGACCATAACCATTGATTGCAACTTTAATTGCCATGTTTTATATCTCCTAAGTAGAGGGTTTAGATTTCGAAAATCCTTTGATTATAACAAAATATCTTAATCTAGGCTTGTTAAAGTTTTTAAATGAGCTTTAGATTAAAGTATTTGCTATTGATACCTAATATGATAATTGGTAAGCAAACCAGTAGGTCCGATTAGCGTAGCGTAATCGGACGCATGATTTTCATCGCCACCAAGAACAATATTAATATCGCCGCACCAATTCGGTGTGCCGTATTATTGCGAAACAGGTTTATTTCTCGAATTAATAGATTGTTATCATTCCGTTGCAAAAGATTAACAGTGAAAAATACGTTCCTTCAGGTACAAATTCACGTCTATAGTTGGGCATGGTCTTTTACCACTATGGGAGTTGAGGTTGTTAGGGGGATTATCATGCGTCCGATTACGCTATCGCTAATCGGACCTACAGTACTGCCGATACAATTAAGCACAGGCACCCCGAGTGTTTTTTATTACTGAATAAACAACAGCAGCCTTGCTCTTTTCTTGCTCTACCTATAGTATTTTGCCAAATGATTAAATGGGTTGAAATATGAAAAGACGTGATTTTATACAAAAAGCAGGCGTAGGCTCGTTGGCTGCGGGAACGGCTTTAGTTGCTCCAGCTGTTGCAAATGCAGGAGCTCAGTTTAAATGGAAAATGGTCACGGCATGGCCTAAAAACTTTCCAGGTTTGGGTACTGGCGCAAATTTATTGGCCAAAATGATCACTGAAATGAGTGGTGGTCGTATTAAGGTCAAAGTGTACGGAGCTAAAGAATTGGTCCCTGCATTTGAAGTGTTTGACGCTGTTTCTAGTGGCACGGCAGAAATGGGACACGCGGGAGCTTATTATTGGAAAGGGAAATCTGAAGCAACACAGTTTTTTTCATCAGTGCCTTTTGGCTTGACTGCTCAGGAAATGAATGCCTGGCTATATTATGGGGGTGGCATGGAGTTGTGGCGAGAGCTATATAAGCCCTTTGGTATTATTCCAGCCGCAGCAGGAAACACGGGCGTGCAGATGGCAGGCTGGTTTAACAGAGAAATTAAAAGCATAGCAGACTTAAAAGGGTTGAAAATGCGTATCCCTGGTTTAGGGGGGGAAGTGTTAAGACGGGCAGGCGGTACAACGGTTGATATGCCTGGGGGTGAATTGTTTACTTCTTTGCAGTCTGGTGCGCTTGATGCGACAGAGTGGGTAGGGCCTTATAATGATTTAGCCTTTGGTTTTCATAAAGTCGCTAAACATTACTATTATCCAGGTTGGCATGAGCCAGGTTCAACCATGGAGGCATTAATTAATGAAAAGGCCTTTAATGCCTTGCCGAAAGATTTACAACAGATTGTCTTAACTGCCTGTAAAGCTGCAAATATGGATATGCTTTCTGAATATACAGCGCGTAATAACCAGGCTTTGGATACTTTAATTAATAAGCATAAGGTGAAAGTGTTGCCGTTACCTGATGATGTATTGAAAACCTTAAAACAACTTTCTGAAGAAGTGGTTTTAGAATTGGCTAATAAAGATGCCATGGCTAAAAAGATTTATGATTCTGTCACGCAATTTAGAACTCAGGTCACAACTTGGGGGCGTATTTCTGAACAGGCATTTTTAACGGCAAGGTCGCTGTAGAGTATGACCCAATGTTCTTAAGTTAAGGGCAAGAAGCATATTAAGTTATCACACAAAGACACGACGCCACCCAGAAGGGATATTTCTTTTTTTGCGTCTCTGTGGCTTTGTGTGAGTATAAAATCTTTATTGATTCCCCATGACTCTCCGCCATTTTAAAACCCAACTTCTCTACCCCGTCATTCCTGCATTCTCTTAGCAGGAATCTAATTTACTCTGAATGGATCCCCGATAACAGACCTCGGGGATGACGCGTGGCCGTTGGGTTTATTCTTTTCCATATATTATGGCGGAAGCTCATGGGTAATCAGGAAATCTTTTAACTTAATAGTATTGGTTTAGATGCTTTGAGTGTGGTTGTGTGCGACTTTTATACATTCAAACAAAATGTGGTCCATGTCATGTTCGCGGGAATTACTATATTGCAAGCCGCACTCTGTATCGTCTGTTAAATGTTTGATTATGCCTCGAATAGTGATGGGTACACCAGACTCAGGCATATTAAGAGTGATTAATATTTCACTTTCAGGAATATCCTCGATTATTGGCGTATTGAGTTTTATTTTTATCCCCGTGTAGCTCATATCAATCACGGTCCCTTCAAAAGATCTTCCTTTTCCTTTTGTATGAGGTTCGAGAGTAATGTGGGCCATTAGACCTGCAGGATTGAACCTGGGAAGTCTTCGTTTATCAGTATCCATGCTATCTCCCAAGCCTATTTAGGGGGTGAAATTATAGGCATAATATTTTGATTAAGGTAAAGTATATATTATTTCTGTGTTGCTTATTTACTGGGTTGAAGCATTGTGTGCTATTGCTCCATTAACTAATAAAAAAGTGCCTTCTCCATACCTTGATTTTATGCTTTGTTGTTGATCAAGAATTTTTATTGTTACGCCTGGAAAGACTTCTTTATGAATAATTATTTTCCCTTGATCTGCTTGCTTCATCGTTGATTCTATTTCAATTTTCTGACTGATTAAAGTGTTAACGCTGCTTTTGCGATCCTCAGTTTCTTTTTTTAACTCATTTAATTGTATTTTTGCTTCTTCGGTGTGTTTTTTTGATAAAGCGACCATCTTACCTAGTTTGCTAACTAATAATTTCTCTTGCTGTTCAATTTCATGTTTTAATGCGCAATATTTTTCAATCACTTCAGCGTTATAGTTTATTGCAACTTGAGTAATTGCGCAGCCAGATGAGCCTAGTGATTCTGCTCTAATAAGTAAACCTGATAAAACATCGCCGCCGACTATGCCACTCTTTTCTTGACGTGGATTCCCTACGATCAGTTGTTGGCCAACCAATAAGTGACAATTAGAGGCGATAGATTTTATTAATACATCACCTTGTACGTCAGCTTGTATATTTTCTATATAGCCCGCTGTTAAGTTACCCAGACAATTTATTTGCATTTTATCTTCAGTTGTTGGGCTGTCAGTATGTCCTATTGCTCCAAGTTTAATATCTACATTACCCTTTGCTGTTATAGCGGCATTTTCCACCATGCCAAAGATTTGCACATCGCCTGATACATTAATACTCATACCCGAAGCAACATCACCTTTCACTACAAGACTACCATCGTAATCAATATGCCCCGTGCGCAAATCAACCTTTTTTACTGTTAGAACGTTGTCAACGTTAACACCTCTCTCTGCAATAATAGGTTGGCCCTTTATCTCAGCAATTAGTAGGCCTGGGTCATTAGGGCTAACAATGGAGCCCTTACATTTCTGGAAATTTAGTGATTTACTCTTACGGGCTGGTATTTCAATACCTGTAACAGCGATTCCTGGTTTTTCGGGTTTTGCCGGATGTTTACGCATTAATTCACAATTTTCATCAACACAAACAATTTCGCCAAGGTCATAATAATCTAATGTGCCATCGGTTCGTTTGCTTGGTTTTCGGTCGGTGACATCTTTTAATAAGCATTCAAATTGAGTGTCTGTTCCATCAATAGGAGGTCTTCCTTTTGCCACTATTACTTCTACTTCTGTACCTGGTTCAATGATTCGAGATTTTCTGACCAAACCGACAATTCTTTTTTTGTTAATAAAGTGGTGCTGGATTTCTTTATCATCTAAAACATGGATTATGTCATGTGAGTCAACTCTTTTGCCACCTTGGGCGGCAGTGATTCGTAATGTTGCAGATAACAAGTCAGCTGATACAATGGCTTCGACTTTAGCATCAATTTTGTTACCGAGTTTGACCTTAGCTGATTGATTGTTAGCAATAAGAGTATTTATTTCTTTAATCGTTGAGTCTGATACATTTAAGCCTGTACAGCCATGGTTGGAAATTGCTATGTTTAATAGTTCTTCTGCGTTCTCAGGTGATTTGGAACCCGAGATAATCTTAGCGTAGACTGTTATATTATCTTCATCGGTTTCAAGGAGTATATTTAATGAAACTTTATTATCAGTCATTGTAACTATGGATTTGCAAAGTAATTTCTATATTAAATATAGCGGTTAATTTTACTATTTCTATAATTTTATATTTTTCCTGATTGTTTTTCCTTCAGTTAGATATTTGCTCTATAGCTGCTTATCAGGTAATACTATTAACTCTGGATAGTAAGATGCTTTGTTTTTTTATGGAAAAATTGAAAGATAAAACTATTAATTTCAATGGTGTAAGCGTATGCTGACAATTAAGGTTTGATATTATTGTAGATGAAGCGCTTACAAATAAGACTTGGGAGGAAGGGTGGTGATTCGACAACAAATAGTATTGTTATCGCAAGTCATTTTATGTGGGTTGTTTTGGCTTGCAGGCCCAGTTATTGCCGATCACTCTGTTCATCTTACGACCTCAGAAAAAACATTTATCTCGCAACATCCCGAAATTATTTTAGGAACGGAGCGTAGTTGGGAGCCTTATGTCATCGTCAATTCTGATGGTTCTATTTCGGGTTATGATATCGAAATTTTAAATCGAATCAATAAGCTAACAGGGGCTAACTTTCAGTTGCAAGCAGGTGACTGGCTGGATATGCAGGAAAAGGCCAAAAGTCGTCAAATAGATGGTTTGAGCACTGGAGGCGCCTATAAAGAACGCGAACAATATTTTTTGTTTTCTAAACCTTATTTATCTTTGAGCAAAATGTTATTAGTGCTCAAAAGTAACCCAAAAAATATTCATATCAAGTCCGACCTAAAAGGTAAGACGATTGTTATTCATAAAGGTAATCTGGCGGATGAAAAGTTAGCTGAAAAATATTTACAGTCCGTTATTATCAAGGTTGATACGATTAAAGAGATGATTGAGGCCGTTATTATGGGGCGTGCTGATGCTACCTTTGGCAATGGCTCAACCTTATATATGGCTCAAAAACTACAAATGCCTTATCTTCAGCCTGCTTTGATTCTGGAAGATCATTTAGAGTTGGTTTTTGCTGTACGTAAAGATTGGCCTGAAGCCGTGAGCATATTAAATAAAGGCTTGCTTGCAATTGGTGATTCCGCAAGAATGAGGTTGCTGAATAAATGGATGCAGAGCAGCCCTTTAGCTAGTGTTGAGCCTGTTAAATTAACAGCTGAGGAAAGTCATTATCTTGATAATAAGGCTTTCATTGCAATGTGTACTGATCCTGACTGGATGCCCTATGAGCAGATTACTAAAGAAGGGGAGCATAGAGGTATACTGGGTGACTATCACCGCCTGTGGGCAAAAAAAATAGGTAAGGAAATTCGACTGGTCAAGACGGAGAGCTGGACACAATCGCTGCAGTATATGAAGCAACGACGTTGTGATATTTTGTCTAGTGCTCAGGCCACGGTTGAGCGTAGGCATTATATGGACTTTACCTCTCCTTTTGTTTCTTATCCTATTGCTGTAGCGACCCGAAATGACGAATTGTTTTTTGAACGCTTTGAGCAAATATTGGGCTATGAGTTAGCCGTAGTAAAAGGTTATTCAACCATTGAAACCTTGAAAAAAAAATATCCTGAAATACACATAGTAGAAGTAGATAGCCCCTTGCAAGGCTTGACACAAGTCAGTAAGGGAGACGTGTTTGCTTATATCGATACGGTTGCGACCATCGGTTATCAAACTCAGACGCATGGGATTTTGAATATTAAAATATCTGGGGTGCTGGATGAAAAATATAATATGTCTGTTGGTGTAAGAAATGATGAGCCTTTATTACTGGATATTTTTAATAAAGCGGTGGCTTCCATAAGCAATCAGGAGCGCTATGCTATTTTAAATAAATGGATATCAATTAAGTATGAGAAAGTGGCGGATTATAGTTTCTTTTGGAAACTGATTGGCGGGATTATATTTTTGTTACTGTTGGTCATTTATCGTGAACGAGTTATCAGTCGTTATAATCATAAGTTAAAGCTGATGAATCAGGAGTTGGCCCGTATTTCTAAGATCGATCCATTAACAGGAGTGGCCAATCGCTATTCACTGGCTGACTTTTTTCGTCAGGAAGTAGCCAGAAAAAAAAGGTATCACAGTAACTTTTCAGTGATTATGGTGGACCTTGATCATTTTAAACAAGTTAATGATGATTTTGGTCATAACGTGGGGGATAAGGTATTGCAAACTGTGGCAAAAATTTTATCTGATCATGTTAGAGCAAATGATGTGGTAGGGCGTTGGGGTGGGGAAGAGTTCATTATTTTATGTCCGCAAAGTAATCATAGTGGCATCTTGCGGCTGGCGGAAAGCTTAAGGCAAACAATAGCTGTTAGTGATTTTCCTGATGTAGGCCAGATTACAGCCAGCTTTGGGGTGACGGTCTATGGTGAGGATGAGTCATTGGAAACCTTTATCAAACGGGTTGATGATGCACTCTATGAAGCAAAAGACCGAGGGCGAAATTGTGTGCACTTTCATTAAGTATTGAGTTTTTGCTCGATCTTTTTCTTGTAATTAAGGTAATGAATGGTCTGTTGTTGTGATTCATCTGTTGAGCCTAAAACTGAGCAGGGGACATCTATATCAGAGATATAAATAGGATAATTTTCTCCGCTGCTTCTATAGCTTAAAATATATTTGGATATTTCCTTAAATAGTTGATTTCCAAACTTAATGGAGCTAAATTCTTTATCATTGCAATAAATATAATAAGCCGAAGAGGATGTTTTTGAGGGCAAGTTTTCAACCACGATGCGAATAGATAAACCCATATAATTGGGGGGCGCGGCCCATTTGGCCGGGCGGGAAATAAAACCATCTACTGAGCTTTTTTTTATTTCATAAAATTTTAATCGAGTTTCATCTTGATAAAAAGAGTGAGTAGAGATCGATTCAAGAAACAATGAATAATTGCTTAAAATCTGGTTGTAGTTAGAATTCTTATGTTTTTGAATAAATAAAGCCCCTTTTTCATCAACAATATACACTGTAATACCTGTATTTTCAGACAAACAAAAAACTTGTACTGTATGAATTTTGTTTAGGCTATATATATAGGGGATAAGCTGACTTTCAAAAACTTCAGTATCAAAATAGAGATTGCCAAAAGTATCCTGAGCGGTGGCTAATTCGTGAAATAATTGTTCTTTTGAATCAATGGCCCAATGTTGAAGTTGTTTATTCCTTTTTTGAAACACATAGGTCGCCTGCTCACCAGCAAGAAAATATCGATTGTGAGTGTGTTGCTGATGGCCGAAAAAATTAATTAAACGTTCAAAAATGGCATTAATACGCAAGATAATGCTATTAGCGCGTGTTGGAATGTAGCAAATTGTATTTAGCGTCTTGCTTTCAAGAGGGTGACTATTGTTGAAAGCATGCGTAAGGCAACTGAAAAGTCCATCTATACCGTTATATTGACGGGTGCTCACTGCTCCCCAGCTAGAGACAGAGATCATATCTAAGGTATGAATAAAGGAGTGGCGGTTTTTCCCATAACTTAAAGGGTCAGAGCGGCCGCTTAAAATCATCATTCCATCATCTCGTTCATAGCGGTGAGATGAGCCGAGATTGACGATAATTAATGAGGCAAGGGTCTTGTCTGGTTTATTGTAAATATCCAGAGTTGAGGAATGCGTTTTTAAATGACCGTCTAAAAACAGATAAAGCTGATCCAGTATTTTCTGCAATTCAGGTCCTGGTAGCGTTAATGAAGTAGAGGTAAAGTTTATCTGTAATTGTTTTTTATACAATCCATTAATAATCAGCCAGGCAAGAAGCTCGAGTAAACTGGATTGTTGTTTGATGATGTTATTAGATAAAATTTGTTTTCCAGCAAACTTACCCGAATACAATAACCAAACTGGCGTGTTATTTTCACCTTTTGACTCAATAATGGATAATTCATTTTCCTGGTTGTGAACGGTGGAACGCGTAGTAATGATTTCAATTTTACCCGGCTGCCTTTCCAAAAAAACATGTAGCTTTCGTCCCAGTAGTTTTAAATCTTGGTTTTCTCTGAAATTATAATCAACATAGTCCCCCGCTAATCTTAAAATCATGCGTAAAATATGTTTTAGCTGGGTGCGGATAATAATATGTTCTTGTGTCGCTTTTCTAATATCCCAAAACCGGTGTTTAATCAGCGAAACGAGTAATTCATCAGGCCAATGCCATTGTGTGGCAATAGAGTGCATATAATCTTCTCTAAATAGTCTTGAACTAGCATCTAAATTACTGTTGCTCCCCCCCATTATTTTTAAATAAAAACATTCCCTGGCCAGATTAAGGCGTTGTGAGGAGTTGTTTTTTTGTAAGTAGTTCTCGACTTTTGAATAAATCAATAAATAGGGGTCTAGTTCGTCAATGTTTATAGTGCCTTGATAAATAGACTTTTTTAGTTCAAAGCATAACCATTGAGGTTTAGGGTATTCGCTGGCGTAACTTTCCATTAAAAAAAGTTTTAATAATGACTTGTGAGGCGAATTGATAGATTTATAGATATGCCACAGCGTTGCGCTAATAAATTCTTCGGCAGGAATGGATTCTAGTCCACCAAAGTCTATAACATCACTTTCAGAGATAAAACGATTTTCAATCAGGTGCTGGATATAGATTGAGTAATTATATTCTTCATGAGGAGGGACTATCCACCAGGCAGGTATACGCCCAGCAATGAAAATGGCTGTACGGTAAAATTCTTCAAGTAGTAAGTAGTGCTGGGTATCACCACTGCTTTCTATAGAAATAGGAATGTTTGTGCCTTTGGAAAAGGTTTCGCTATTGACCAGGAAAAAATGAACTTCTAGCCCTAAAGACGTTGCCCAGAGCTCAATTGCACTGGCTTTTTGTTGTAACTCAGCAAGTTGAGAGGAAGAAAGGTTCGGTTGATGACATAGCCAAATATCCATGTCACTGGTTTTTGAAAAGGCAATGCTACCTACGCTTCCCATCAAGAAAATGCCTTGGATAGGATAGTTTAGCAGGGCTTTTTTTTTGTAATTAAAGCTTTTAGAGAATTGTTTTGCCGCCTGTATTGCCTGTTTCCCGGGAGTAAAGTCTGGGATACCAATGGGAGACTCTGATGAAGTATAGCCAGGTAATAAAGGATGGTTTTGGTGGAATAATAGAGGAAGAATATTTAGAAAAGCATGTTGACGAGGCTGGAGAAAGCTTTGTACGCGTTGTAATCGTAATTGATTGAGGTTTTTAAAGCGCTGAATAACGGCAAGAAGATCCTTTTTGCTGATATCTTCACCAGGAGAACCTAAGTGTATGGGTTGATAGCGTATAGTTTCAGTCACTTTATGCCAGGCTAGTTTTTAATAAGCAGTTACTTTCTATCTGTTTGTAAGTATATATCAGTCTGCTTGTAAGTATATATTAGACTGAGTGAAATTGTGGAATACTAAGTTTATAAAATTGTCTGGTGTGTGATGAAAGCACTGAAAGCGCGTTAAACTGGCGTGGTCAAGCTGAAGGTTAAAGGTTTTTTCTACCGGTAGGTTTAATAAAGGGGTAAATAAACTACGGATAACCCCTGCGTGGCTGATGACCAATACCTGTTTGCCCGCATGTTCTTCTAATAAGGTCTCCCAGGCTTGTTTGATTCGAGCAAGAAAACAGTTTAAGTTTTCTGCATTGTCAGGCGGGTTATTAACGGGATCCTGATAAAAGCTAGTTAATTTCTCAGGGGCAATTTGCTCAGCCATTTTCCCCTCCCAGTCACCAAAATCAATTTCTTGCCACGCTGTAATAACTGACAAAGGGGTGTCGGTCTCAGCGTGTAGCTGTTGAGCAAACTTAACACAGCGTAATAAAGGGGAGCTGATGATCAAGTCCCAGTGGTGGTGGCCTGCAACTGCATTGTGCATTTGTTGCCAGCCACGCTTTGTTAAAGGATCATCAGTTATTCCTCGGTAGTACGAGCCACCAGCGACTTCTCCATGACGTAAAAAATCGACGGTTGTTTGCATTTATTTAGATAACTCTAAACGGGCCGAGTTGATGGCTTTTCTTACTGTGTCAGGCGCAGTTCCACCAATATGTTTTCTGGATGCAACCGAACCTTCCAGTCTTAAAATATCAAATACATCTTCAGTAATGTCAGCAGAGAATTGTTGTAATTCGGCCAGTGAAATTTCAGATAAATCTCTATTACTTTCAACTCCTAAACGTACTGCCAGGCCAACCACTTCATGAGCATCACGAAATGCCATGCCTTTTCGGACTAAATAATCCGCCAGGTCGGTTGCAGTAGCAAAACCTTGTTTTGCCGCCTTATACATATTTCCTTTTTTTGCCGTTAAATGCGGCACCATATCAGCAAAAGCACGTAATGAATTAATCAGGGTGTCAGCTGTATCAAATAGGGGTTCTTTATCTTCCTGATTATCTTTGTTATAGGCTAAAGGCTGGCCTTTCATTAACATCAATAAGGAGACTAAATGTCCAGTAACACGGCCTGATTTACCTCTGACTAATTCTGGGACATCAGGGTTTTTCTTTTGTGGCATGATTGATGAACCGGTACAAAAAGCATCAGGAATATCGATAAAATCAAATTGCGCACTAGCCCATAAAACCAGTTCTTCAGAAAAGCGTGATAAATGCATCATGATCAAGCTGCCAGCGGCAGTAAATTCGATAGCAAAATCCCTGTCACTGACGGAATCTAAAGAATTATTTGATGGGCGTGAGAAACCTAATAACTCGGCTGTCATCTGTCTGTCTATAGGATAACTGGTACCTGCTAGAGCCGCAGCGCCTAAAGGCATAACATTAATGCGTTTACAGCAGTCTTGCAGGCGCTCCTGGTCACGGCTTAGCATTTCAAACCAGGCCATTAAATGGTGACCAAAGGTAACGGGTTGAGCGACTTGTAAGTGAGTGAAGCCCGGCATAATGGTGTCAGCTTCTTGTTCGGCTAAATCAAGAATGGCTTGTTGCAGGCGCTTTAACTGCTCGTTGATCACAGCAATTTCTTTACGCAAGTAGAGACGAATATCGGTTGCAACCTGATCGTTTCTGGATCGGCCTGTATGCAGTTTTTTACCTGCAACGCCTATTAAATCAGTTAGGCGAGCTTCGATGTTCATATGTACATCTTCTTGCTGGATCGACCAGTTAAACTCGCCTTGTTCAATCTCTTTGGCAATAGTTTTTAGGCCACTGATAATATCATCGCACTCTAGCTCAGTCAGAATGCCAATTTTACATAACATTTTTGCGTGAGCAACAGAGCCTTCAATATCCTGTTCAGCCATGCGTTGATCGAAATCAACTGAAGCGGTGAAAATTTCAACAAAAGCATCGGTTGCCTGAGCAAAGCGAGCGCTGGAAAGCTTATTTGTATTAACGGTGGCCATGATAAATAATTACTTATAGCTGAAAAAATCAACAATTATACCGCTAAATGCAAGGGAAGATGTTTATCTATGTTAAAAATGATAGTGCTTATCAGAGCAGAGGCCGATAAAATAATTTCGAATCTTATGGCGATAAGATTACAATAGACTGTTTATATAAATGATGTTTAGGATTTGTTTTGGCAAAAAAAATAATTCGTATCGCAACTCGTAAAAGCCCTTTGGCATTATGGCAGGCTGAGCATGTTGCTGAAAGGCTGGAAAAGGCATTCCCCGAAGTGAAAACTGAATTGGTTAAAATGGTGACCAGAGGTGATAAAATTCTTGATTCACCTTTAGCTAAAATCGGTGGGAAAGGTCTTTTTGTTAAGGAACTGGAACAAGGAATGCTTGAGGGTACAGCAGATATAGCAGTGCATTCAATGAAAGATGTGCCTGTTGAGTTTCCGGAAGGCCTGCATTTGGCCGTTATTTTAAATAGGGAAGACCCAACGGATGCTTTTGTCTCAAATAAATACCCATCATTAAACGATTTACCTAGCCATGCAAAAGTGGGTACCTGCAGTTTACGCAGACAATGTCAGATTAAAGAACGCTTTCCTGATGCTGAAATATTGTCATTACGAGGTAATGTCAATACCCGTTTAGCTAAATTAGATGCGGGGGAATTTGATGCGATCATTTTAGCCTCGGCTGGATTAAAGCGTTTAGGTATGGGCGATAGAATTACCGAGTGTCTGGATCCAGATATTAGCCTGCCAGCCATCGGGCAGGGAGCAATTGGTATTGAATGTAGAGCCGACGATCAACAGATTAATGATTATCTAAAGGTTTTGCATGATCAACCGACTACCATCAGGCTAACGGCAGAGCGAGCAATGAATGAACGCTTGAATGGTGGTTGCCAGGTACCTATTGCAGGTTTTGCAGAAATACAGGGTGATACACTACTGATGCGTGGTTTAGTCGGTTCGCCAGATGGCGTGACTCTGTATAGGGCAGAAAGAAAGGGTTCATTTGCTGAGGCTAAAGAAATTGGTATTGCCATAGCTGATGATTTACTGGCACAAGGCGCTGATAAAATCTTGCAAGATCTATATCAGTGAGTGATGATTTAAAACAATACAGTGTTTTAGTGACGCGGCCTGCTCATCAGGCAGGACAGTTATGTGGATTAATTGAACAGCAAGGCTGGTGCGCAATACGTTTTCCAACATTGGAAATTACGGCGCTTGAAAATAAAAAAATCAGTCAGCAATTAAGGACTTTAAAGCAGTGGCATTGGCTTATATTTGTCAGTAGCAATGCAGTAAATTTTGCGCTTAAAGCGAATAATGGCAAAATAGACAGCTTTAATCACTGTTCTATTGCTGCGGTAGGGAAAGCAACAGCAAAAACATTACGTTCAACGGGCTTATCTGTTGATTTAGTGCCAGAAAATGACTTTAATACTGAAGGCTTGTTAGCAACAAAGGAAATGAATCAAATAGCAGGCCAAAATTGTTTGATTATTAGAGGCAAAGGCGGTAGAGAGACCTTGGCTGACAGTTTGCGAGAACGAGGCGCAAAGGTTGATTATATGGAACTTTACCGTAGAGCAATTCCTGTTGCTGATGATTCTATTGTGAGAGAAAAACTGCAACAAGGATGTTTGCGTGCAATCACCATTACCAGTGGTGATGCATTAAAAAATTTAATGGCAATAATCAGTACCGAGTTACATGATAAATTGCGAGCCGTGCCTTTAATTGTAATTAGTAATAGAATTAAGGCATTGGCAAAAGAAATTGGCTTTAACACGATTGTTGTTACAGATGGCCCTGGGGATACAGCAATTATTAAGACAGTGGTAATGATGAGCGTGCAAGCTCAACAACTAAACTAATGAGGAATACAGTGGCTGAAGAATTAAAACAAGAAAAGCAGCAGGAATCAGATGTACAGACTGAAGCTCAGCCTGTAATAAGTACTCAAAAAAAATCCTATGGTGGAATTATTTTCGGCAGTATTAATTTATTTCTTATCCTGCTATTAATGGGAGGGGGCTTTTATTTGTTTGCAGAAATGAAGGATAAACAAAAAGCTCAGGGTGATGTCATTAATAAGGGTGATATGAGAGAAATTGAGGCGAGTAAGCAAGTCAACGCCTTTCAATCTCAATTAGGCGCCATGCAATCTCAGATCGCTTCATTTAGTAAAGAGATTACCGGGAAAGATAATCACTTTACCAAGACATTAGCTGATTTTTCGCAGTTGCATTCAGAAAAACTGGACAGCACACGCAAAGATCTATCAGCAGAAATAACGCAGTTAAAACGTCAATTAGGTAAAACACGTGGTGACTGGCTGGTTGCTGATGCGGAATATTTATTAACCGTTGCAAATCAGCGTTTACATTTGATGGCGGATATTAACACCACCAGAATGGCCCTTGAAGCAGCCGATCAAAGGCTAAGAGAAAGTGGAGATACAGCGGCGTTTAAGGTTCGCGAGCAAATAGCAAAGGAGATTTCTGCATTAGAGATGGTCGCTTTACCTGACATTGTGGGTGTGTATTCAGCATTACAAACCTTAAAGCAAGATGTGAATACCCTGGCTGTTTTATTACCTTATGCAGGTAAACCTTTAACAGAGTCTAAGCAAGTGCATGATCATGCTCAGAAGCAAGATGCAGAGCATGGTGTGTTGAACTCAGCCCTACATTTATTGGAAGGGTATGTCACGGTCAAACATTCAGATCAGCCAGTCACTGAAATTATTACAGAGGAAGAAGTCGAATTTATCAGGCAACAGCTGCATGTAAAAATAGAAATGATTAAAATTGCTCTGGTACAGCAAAATGATGCCTTATATAGAACCAATATTGCAGATGCTATAGAGTGGATAAATAGTAACTTTACTATGAATACAAACTCTAAAAGCTTTTTGTCTGAGTTAAATAGATTAAACACTATTCAGCTTCGCACTCAGTTGCCTGATATCAGTCACTCATTAAAGATGATTAAAGACATTACTAAATTACGCATAGAGACGGATAAGGCATCGACAAAACCACGGGTAAAAAAGTTAACAAGAAAACCAGCAAAAAAAGCTGAGAACAAGCAATTAATAACTGAAAAAATAGTTCCAGCCCCCGTTGTTGATAAAGCTGATAAGGTCGATACAATCGCCCCTGTTACACCTTAAGGAGAGGTACTGAAATGAAAAATTTTATTTATTTTCTAGGTTCTCTTTGTATAGCAGTGGCTGCAGCTTTTTTAATCCATGATAAGTTGAGCGCTTATGAAGATCCAGGTTATGTGTTAATTGGTTTAGGGCATTGGTCATTAGAAACCTCGGTTGTGTTTTTTGCAGTTGCTCAAATAATTACTTTCTTTTTACTTTATGTATTGTTTAGGTCAATAGGTGTTTTATTGCGCTTACCCGCTAAATTAAAGCATCGTGGAAAGAATATTAAGTTTAATCGTTCGCAGGAAGCTTTAATTTCGGGACTGGTTGATTCTGCTGAAGGTAACTGGGAAAAAGCAGAAAAAATATTGATTAAACATGCTTCCAATAGTGGCGCACCTTTATTACATTATTTAACCGCTGCCAGGGCTGCTCAATCCAGAGGGGCGATAGAAAAAAGAGATGAATATCTAAGAAAAGCGACTGAGCAATCAGGTGAAACGGATATCGCGGTTGGTTTAACTCAGGCTGAGCTGCATTTGTCTGCAAATCAATTTGATCAGGCGCTGGAAACATTAACTAAATTACACTCTATCGACTCTGGCCATGCCAGTGTTTTAAAGTTATTACATCAGACTTATCGACGAGTAGGGGACTGGGAAGGTCTGCGTAAATTAATACCATCGCTGCATCAAAATAAAATACTGATGGAAGCGGAAGTTAAGTTATTAGAAACCGAAACGTTTAGTAGTTTGTTAAAACAAGCCGCTGAGCAAGGTGATGCGGAGAAAACTCAACAGTTGTGGGCGACTGTTCCAGAACATGTGCAATCATTTCAAGGTATCTCGACTATCTATTTTGCTACCATGATTGAAGTGGGGGCTGGTGCCTTGATTGAGCAAGATATTGCACAGTCTTTAGTTAAAAGTTGGGATGAAACTTTATTGGTTTTGTTTGCCAATATTCAATCCAAGGATTACCAAAAGCAATTACAAACAGCAGAGCAATGGCTAGCTATACATTCATCTAGTGCAGTGTTGTTAAGGGTGTTAGGTAAAATCTGTATAAAATGTAAGCAAATGGAAAAAGCTGAGCAGTACTTGACTAAAAGTGTTGCTATAGAACCGACGGTTGCCGCTTATCAAATGTTGGGTGATGTGTTAATTGAGAAAGACGATAAAGATAAGGCCAGTGATAGTTATAGAAAAGGGCTGGAGTTGGCGTCTAGTGAGATAGTTAACCGTGTAGAAGGTATTGGCGCTTAATTTACCCGCTCATCATCGCTGAAAATCTCAAGGAAGGGTTTTTTGTTTTAACCCTTTGTGTTTCTTCATGGTTTATTCCTTTCCTGCGACTCTTAAGCCCTCTCTTGCTGGAGAGGGCTGGGTGATGCCTACAAGGATGTAGGTAAGTAGAGCAATTGCTGAGGAGAAATTAAACTAAATTGGTAACTACTCAGCGAGTTTGGGGCTGAAGGCATAGGGTATTGATTTATAAGGACGCGTAAATACGTCCCTGTAAGCTCTGCTGCAACGTCCTGTTGCAGAAGCCTGATAAACCAACACCCTATACCCACAGAAAAATATACGCTGAAGGCATAGGGCATTGATTTATAAGGATGCGTAAATACATCCCTGTAAGCTCTGCTGCAACGTCCTGTTGCAGAGGCCTTATAATTCAACATCCTATACCCACAGAAAAATATATACTGAGTACTTACAACAAGTTCTTTTTTATTAATATTCTTTAATAGTATTGGGACTACAGCAATTGAAAGATTGTTTTAGTGTTGTTTCTGCTCTGGCATTACTGTATAAAAATAATTTCTCATTTATTTCGCAATGATCCCTTAGCGAAGTCAATTAAGGGTGCGGGAAAGAAATAATTGTCCGATATTGGGCAGGTTTTTCTCATCTCCCTAATCATTAGAATAGTCTATAAAACGTAGCTACTATGGAAAATACAGACGATAAAACGCGCATTATTTCATCAAAAGATAGACAGCAAAATACAGCTATTATGCTTTCTTATATGCATGTAGGAGAACGAATTAAACGAGAGTTTTCAAAATCTTTTGTATTAGGCCGTTCTTTAGATTGCGATATAGTGATAAATGATGAAGCGGTTAGCAGGCAACATGCTGAAGTTATTATGACTGCTGAAGGCTGGAAAATTAGAGATTTGAAAAGTTCTAATGGCAGCTATGTCGATGGAAAGCGGGTTGATGAAAAATTATTAGCTGAACAAACTGAGTTTTATCTAGGGAGTGAACAGACTGTGTTTTCTGTTAGTTTAACAACGCGAGTGGAGCCTGTTAAAGCTAGTCCTGAAATTCCAGCCGTTAAGACAGTCATTCGACAATCAGAGCCAGTAGAAAGAGAAAGTCCAGTAATTCAACCCAGAGCAGTCGATACTGAAGCAGAAGTACTTGATCGGTATTTTAAGGACAGGCCCGAGCAGGAAATGGGTGAGCATACCTTGATGATGCGTAAGGTTATTAAGCGGGAAAAGGAAGCGCTTGCCCAGAAGGTTAGCAAAAAAGTGAGCTCTCGCTATAAAGTGATCGTCGCATCTATTGTTGTTTTATTGATTTTCTCAGCGGGTTTTATTGCTTACCAACAAATACATCTATCGAAAGCGAAATTGATTGCCATAGATATGTTTTATGACATAAAACATATAGAAATTCAGTTGGCACAAACAGAGGAGGATGTTAAAAAAACGGGAACAGAAACGCAGCTCTCTAATCTTGCCTTGAAAAGGCAAAAGCTGAAGGAAATGAAAGCAAGGTATGAGGATTATTTAACTGAACTGGATTTTGCTAAAAAATTTAAACCGTCACTGAGTGAAGAGGACCAGGCAATTGTCAGCATGGCAAAAATATTTGGTGAATGTGATATTGATTTGCCAGCTGAGTTTATTTCAGAAGTAAAAAAATATATCGCTAAATGGCAGAGTTCAAATAGATTAGCGAATGCAGTGTCTAGAATTGAAAAGCTAGGACATGCAAAAATGGTTGTAAATGCAATGAATGCGGTAGATTTACCCCCTCAGTTTCTTTATATTTCATTGCAAGAAAGTAATTTTAGATTTGATGCAATAGGACCTGAAACTCGATTTGGCATTGCCAAGGGTGCCTGGCAGTTTATTCCAGCAACAGGTGAAGAATATGGCCTTAAAATCGGGCCTCTTGCTGCTTATCGAGAGCATGATCCTGATGATGAGCGCTTTGATTTTGAAAAAGCCAGTTTTGCTGCCGCAAAGTATTTGAAAAAAATTTACAGTACTGAGGCACAAGCCTCTGGTTTATTGGTTATGGCTTCTTATAACTGGGGGCATAACCGAGTTAAACGATTGATAAAAAAAATGCCTAACAATCCACGGGAGCGAAATTTTTGGAAATTAACTCAGCAGTACAAAATGCCAAAAGAAACTTATGATTACGTGTTTTATATTTTTAGTGCTGCTGTTATAGGAGATAATCCTAGCTTATTCGGCTTTGATTTTAAAGATCCTGTCATTGTAGGTTTACAGGGTGATGGGCCTGCTGCATTGTAGTTGTCTGCAATATCTGCATTCCCACGCAGAGCGACAATGCCATCAATTAAGTGCGATGGGCACGCTACCGCTTTGCCCATCCATTTATAGTTGTCAAAGTTATTTCGATCGCAATCCTTAGCCAAACAAAGTTTTCAATAGTTATGAGTTATATTTTCAACACTTAACGGTGACATAGCCTTAAGTTAAGGTGATAAATATAGGATGTGCTGAAGTACGAAGCGCATCTTCCTGGAACCTGATGCGCTTCCTATCGTCAGCACATCCTATGTCAAAATGCTTAACTTAATGGCAGTGACGCAGAGCGAGGGAATGAGGGAAAAATTGATGCTGAGTAGCGAATCAGGCTAAATTCAGTCAGCCATTAGTGAGTAACAGTTATTTTTTAAAATCACGCCGAGGGCGGGCGCTCCTTCATAGATAAGTTACTCAAGAGTTATCAATAAACAAAAAGTTACAAAGCTCTAGCTGATATCATCTGCTTTTGTTACATTTGGTTACAAACTGTGTGGAAATAGACATAGTTTAGTTACGTCTTTGCTCTAAATTAGACCTCACGCGATTGAGGTTATTCATTTCAACAATAACAGTCGGTTTTGTTGTTGCTGGTATTGAATCCTCATTCATTAATAATTAATGAGGTTAGTTTATGAAACGAAATTTTTATGTAACATTGTTTTTATCCGTACTAATGATGGTTCCTCAAGCCTCAATGGCTGGGGCTACTGGGCATAGTCAGGTTCGTGCATTTTATGGTGATAAAAAAGACAACACGGTTGTTGTTATCGACGTGAAAAGAATGCAGCTAATAAAGAAAGTGGCTACCGAAGGACTGATGCCTTACCCAGTAGATAGAGCGGGGTATTTGGATAAAGTCTACGCGATTACTCGTGGATCTTCATCAATGGATGTGATTGATGCCAGCACCTTAGAAAACCTTGGTTTGCTGAATCTTAACCACAAGCCGCGTTCAGGTGAGTCTTATAACTCTAGATTAGGCCTGGCATTAATTGCTGGTGCTGATAAGCCATTAACCAGTGTGATTGATGTGGTTAATGACAGTGTTGTTGCTGAAGCAGGTAAAGATGTATTAACTACTCAGACTAGGGATAATGGTGGCAGCATTTCATCAGGGCACCCAGCATGGTTAACTAAGGATCGGTTTGTGGTTATTGATAGAGCTAACCGCCTGATTCAATTGTGGGGAATAGAAAAAATACAGCAAGCGGGTAGCCTGGATTATGACTGGGAGGTCTTTTTACTAGATGAGATGGCTACACCAACTGCGGTTCATCATATGTTGCATAGAGATACTGCGATGCTGCCTAAATGGGAAAAACGTACTTTTTATGCTTTAGCAGAGGGTAAATCATCTAGTGAAAATGGTGGAACAATTGCGCCTGCAATATTAGAGCTGCGTCTAACTGCAAGAGATCGCTTGATGCTGGTAGATCAAATGTCTTTACCAGGTGATGCATCTGAAATGAGCTCTCATCATGCTGATTTTCATCCTGATGGACAGCATATATATGTAGGCTCAAGTGAAGGTAATTTATTTGTGCTTGACCGGATCAATAAAGTTGTTGTTTCAACTATTGAGACAGGCTTGGGTACAGGCCATACACGTTTTGTTGCAGCCAGAAACCTGGCTATAGTAACCAACCATCATGATACTTTTGTTACTGTGATCAATACAGAAAAGCATCGTAAGATAAAAGATATCGTTGTCAGTGGGTCTAAAATAAATGGTGAGATATTACAGTCTCATACAAACTTTGTTAGTCCTGACAGTAATTTTTATTATGCTTTTGCCAGTGATAACGGTACTTTTTTTGAATTGAATTTACAAAAACTAAAGCTTAACCGTACTTTATATACTGGTGGCGTGCCTGTACAGGGATCATTTTTAAACTGGGATGATTTCTCCCATTCTGCAGCGAGTTCTTCGACAGGGATGTAATTCTAGCGAAATATTGAAAACTTAACTATTGGACTTGATGATAGATATTCTGTTATCAAGTCCATTGTCGTTTTAATGATGGCTTATTTTAGTCACCCATTATTGGAATCGCGCCGAGGGCGGACGCTCCTACAAACCACAGGTTTATAAAAAGTTAGTGAATTCCTGCGTTATTCTTATTGGTAGGAGGGGCCAATAGGCCCTCCTACTTTTATCGACAAAACTTCAAGTGCTTTTTTAGACACCAGCTTAATTACTCTTCTAGCTTTGTCAGTCTCTTTTCCAGATCTTTAAACTTCTTAAATAGCTCAGGTAATTTACTCAATGCAGCTAATTCACGCCAGGCTACTTTTTTATCTTTGGCTGGACTGCCAAAAACTTGTGCGCCTGGGGCTACATCACTAGGAACCCCTGTTCTGGCCATTATAACGGCTTGTTGGCCAATGTTTACATGGTCTGCAATACCAGAGCTGCCAGCTAAAACGGCACCGTCACCAATAGTACATGAGCCTGAAATGCCAGACTGACCACAGATAATGACATTTCTGCCTACTTTGTTGTTATGGCCTAATTGCACCAGGTTATCTATTTTACTGCCTGCACCAATAGTGGTAGAGCCTAGTGCTCCTCTATCTATACAGGTGTTGGCACCAATCTCGACATTGTCAGCAATCACAACATTGCCTACATGAGGGACTTTTACATGTTCATTATTACGGTATTTGTAACCAAAGCCATCAGCAGCAATAATCGCACCTGAATGGATCGTGACATTATTGCCAATA
>Ga0209495_1000963_pt1 | contig 20992 bp, 16 predicted proteins | sample EN1Hudsemesocosm_FD_184629 | JGI IMG/M metagenome (GOLD analysis project Ga0209495, IMG submission 184629) | Methane-oxidizing microbial communities from mesocosms in the Hudson Canyon - EN1E Hudson Canyon (SPAdes) (version 2) | ecosystem: Environmental > Aquatic > Marine > Cold seeps | place... | reverse complement strand
AAACAAGAAGCTAGACGCTATGTACGGAACAGAAGGAATGGGTTCTACTGCCGAAAACTTAGCTGAGCTATATAATATCTCTAGAGAAGATCAAGATGCTTTTGCATTGAACTCTCAGCAAAAAGCTACCAAAGCTCAAGCTGAAGGTCGTTTTGATGAAGAGACCGTAGCAGTTGAGATTCCCCAAATAAAAAAAGATCCTATTATTTTCGCAAAAGATGAATTCATTAAAGCGAATAGCTCATTAGAAATTCTAGGAAAGCTGAGAACAGCCTTTAAAAAGGATGGAACCGTAACTGCCGGAAATGCTTCTGGTTTAAACGATGGTGCTGCTGCTATGCTTTTAGCTTCGGAAGATGCTATTGCGAAACACGACTTAAAACCAATCGCTAAGATTGTAAGCTCTGCCGTTGCTGGTGTTGAACCTCGCATTATGGGAATTGGGCCTGTGAAGGCTTCTGAAAAAGCTTTGAAAAAAGCAGGCTTGACTTTAGATGATATGGACATCATTGAGTTAAACGAAGCTTTCTCTGCTCAAGCTTTAGCTTGTATCCGCGAAATGGGTTTAAAAGATGACGATGCGCGTATCAATCCTAATGGAGGTGCCATTGCTTTAGGTCATCCTCTTGGAGTTTCCGGAACACGAATTATTCAAACAGCAGCCCTAGAATTGCAAAAACAAAATAAACGCTATGCTCTTTGTACAATGTGTATTGGTGTTGGACAAGGTTATGCAACGATTATTGAAAGAGTTTAATTGATGGTTGTTCGTTACTAGTTGATAGCACAGTTAATAAAATAGAGGCCTTCTTCCGTTTTCGGGAGGAGGCTTTTTTCTATATTAGAGCTAATAAAAATATATCGGGAATGGTTCCTGTTATACAAATGTCACCTACAATATGACAAGTTTAAACTAAAAAACATAATCAAATTTGGTAGCCCGAGACCTTTTCGGAAGCGGGCTATTATTTTTATAATTTAGTATTCCTTAATTGAAAGAAATCATGTTTAAAATAGATTCAGAAGCTCCAGAAAAAATAAGTGCTTACATTGAGAAAGCCCCTGGAGAGCAAAAATAAATACTCAATCGCTTGAGAGTTTTCTTATTGCAAAAGGAATTTGAAATCACAGAAGATTGGAAATGGAACGCACCCAACTACAATTCAAAAGGTATGATTTGTTGGTTGGCCTATTTCAAAAATCATGTGGGCATCAACTTTTTCAAAGGCTCCTTAATAGAAGATTTACACGGTTTGTACGATGAGGCTTGTATGGATAAAGGAAACCGACAAATCAAATTTCGTAGTGTAACTGATGTAGACGAGACCAAACTAAAACACTACCTCTACGAAGCCATCAAACGCAATAAAGAAGGTGCAAAAATAGAGGCTAAAAAAATCAGCACAGACATCCCTGTAGATTTAGACGAAGCCCTTGCATCTCACCCAAAAGCAAAATCCTTTTTCAATACGCTTGCAGCCGGCTATAAACGCGACTATATCGAGTGGATTACAAGTGCGAAACACGAGAAAACACGTTTGAAAAGGTTAGCTACTACAATAGAATGGTTGAATGAGGGGAAAAAGAAAAATTGGAAATACGAGAAGTGTTGATATAGTTAGTAATTAATTGTTGTTAGTTCTTGGACTTGTCATCCTGAACCTGTCGAAGAGTTCACAAGTGTAAAGCATCATATCCTTCGACAAGCTCAGGATGACATTTACAAAACATTACACCCCTACGGCCCACTCAAGGGGACAATCAACCTACTTAATCGACACTTTGAGGTAAACCGGTTGGTGATCGGAAAAGGCGAAATCCATATTGATAACCGCCACAGAATCTGCTTGCAGGTTAGGCGATAAGATATAGTAATCGATGACTGAAGTATAACTCAATTCTGCATCAAAAGGAATATCCATTTTACGGTTCGTAGGAATTGTTTGATCCGAAACCCATTGCCACTGCTCCGGTATTTCATGTCCTAAAAAACCTTGTTCTAAGTACTCTTTGCTTGCATCAATAGGCACATAATTTGGCGGTGTTTTATTCCAGTCGCCACCGATAACTACATAGTTCCCTTGTGCAAATTCATTCTCTGCAAAAGTCATCAGTTGCTTCATCTCCTTATTCTTTTTCTTCCCCGATTTATCGTAAGCCGAATTGTGAATATTGATAATGACTAGCTCTTTTTCTTCGAGGGTAATTCGCTGTATTAAAAAGCATCTTTTCAAAAAGAATAAACGCTTAGGCCACAAACTTTCGGTTCGTAAATCATAACGAACAGCCTCATTCACTTCGTGTTTTGACATAGAAAATAATCCTCCAAAAGTCGGTCCTGAGGGATTAAAAATTGGAATGGGCACAAAATTGGAGGCATAATTCAAGGCGAAATGTGTCTGATACGGATTCTGTAAATCCTTCAACTCTTCAAAGAAATTTAATTTTTGCGAACGCCAGCTAAAACTATCTACTTCTTGCAACATAAAGAAATCGACATTCGAATGCGCCCCAATAAGCTGAAGTACTCCGTCCATATTTTTCTGAACGGTTTCTTTAGATTGAAATACATCTTTTCCTCCATCGTAGAAGAAATCCGACTCTTCGCCCAAACCAAAAAAACCTATATTCCAAGAGATTAACTCAAAAGTACTATCGCTAAGCGATTGGATATTCTCTGAATCTTGCGAAAGCTTTATTTCATCTTCATAATTATGTTCCGTTATTGTACCGTAAGCAATTACGCCAACAATATACATCGCAAAACAAGTCGCCAGAATGAAAAGGGCATTAATGGTATAATTAAAGAGTTTTATCACTATTTCGTTATATTCCAAGTTTTATAAATATCCTGTTGTTTAGGTCTGTTGGTAGGGATTTCTCTAAGAGGTTCACACTCTTTTAGTGTATTCATACAATCGCTAGGCAATTGCTGATAAAGGGCAGTTCCTTTCGTTTTCCATTCGATCATCTTATCGCTTACATCCTTCACTATTTTGGCAGGATTTCCAACCACTACTTTTCTTTCGGGAATAGTAGTCTTAGCAGGGACAAAACACAGAGCACCTACAATACAGTTGGCGCCAATCTCACAATCATCCATCACAACGGCATTCATTCCTACTAAAGTATTTTCGCCAATAGTTCCACCATGAATAATGGCTCCATGACCAATATGCGCTCCTTTTTTTAAGGTAACCGTAGTTCCTGGAAACATATGAATGGTACAACTCTCCTGAACATTACAACCGTCCTCAATAATGATTTCGCCCCAATCGCCTCTAATAGCAGCTCCAGGCCCTATATAAACATCCTTTCCAATAATTACATTTCCTGTAACATTGGCTTGTGGATGCACAAAAGAACTTTCGTGTATGATTGGCTTGTATCCGTTGAATTCAAATATCATTTGGTTGTTGGTTGATCGTTCTTAGTTATTGGACTTAGTAGTTCAAATATACTCAAATTAAGGATTGACTATAATTTCAAATTAATTAGAAAATGAAGTGTCATCCTGAGTTTATCGAAGGATAGAAAATTCATTTATTCACTACAACAAGATTTCCTACCTTAGGTAGGCATGCTCAGTGTAACAAATGAAGACTAGCTCAGTCAACACATTTAGATTCTCTCTGCAATTGATTTACTAAGTCTTGTTCTCTTCTCTGTTCACCTTCTGTCAACTTTCTCCTCTTTGCATAATAAGCCAAAATGGCTTCCTGATCCTCCTTCATCTCTTCTATCGCAAACAACACTTTTCCAGAACGACGTGAATAATAATCTGCGAGATGCTCCAAACTTTCGTTTTCTATGCAATAATCAATTTCGGCGAATACTAATGACAATGAATCTTCTGCTTTATCTAGTATAGCAAAACAAGCCTCTCCATAAGTATGGAGTAATTTTACTAGATATTTATCCGAATTGAACTTAGCTTCATACTTCTTCAAACGATTCCGCATCGACACATAAGCCTCTTCACCTTTTGCTGAAGTTCCCGTCAATAAAATGGAATCTGTTTTACATTCCCCAAATCGTTTTTCTTTCTTTTCTATTCTATCAACAATCTTTTGAGCCATCTTTCTGAAAGCTGTGAGCTTTCCTCCAGCTATAGAAATCAAACCATTTTCAGCTTCAAATATTTCATCTTTACGCGATACTTCAGAAGGAGATTTTCCTTTTTCGTGAATTAAAGGTCGTAATCCCGACCAAGAAGATTCTACATCTGCAGCAATTAGATTCAATTTTGAGAACATCGCATTTGCCGCATTCAACAGATAATCCATATCCTCTTTCGTACAAAGAGGTTTCTCTAAACTATCGTGGTATTCTATATCGGTAGTTCCTAAATAAACCTTTCCATCTCGATTAATTGCAAAGACCATTCTACGGTCGGGAACATCAAAATACATGGAGTGTTTTATTGGGAATCTATCCTGAGAAAAAACCAAGTGCACTCCTTTAGTAATATATAAGTGCTTGTCTAAGCTTTCAGAATTCTTCTTTCGCAGTTGATCTACCCAAGGACCTGTGGCATTCACCACATATTTAGCGCTAAACTCATAAGAAGTACCCTTAATCAAATCGGTCGTTTTCACTCCTGTAATTTGTCCTTCGGATTCAATAAAATCATTCAGCTCCAAATAATTAAAAGCATAAGTTCCGTAATTCACAGCAGTCTTTAAAACTTCCATAGTCAATCGAGCATCGTCCGTGCGGTATTCATAATACAATCCCGCACCCAACAAACCTTCTTCCGAAAGCATCTGTTCCTCTTGAATCGCCTTTTGCTTAGACAGCATTTTCCGACGTTCCTTTTTCTGAACGCCAGCTAATAGATCATAAAACCAAAGAGCAAAAGAAGTTGAAGCAAAACCAAGACTCCCACTTTTATAAATGGGTAATAAGAGTTTTTCGGGATACACTAAGTAAGGTGCATTTTGATATAAAATTGCACGTTCACGTCCAACTTGCTGCACCAATCCAAATTCTAATTGCTTCAAATAACGAAGTCCACCATGAATCAATTTTGTAGAACGTGAACTTGTTCCAGCAGCGAAATCTTGCTTATCTAAAAGCAAAACTTTCATTCCACGTGAAGCAGAATCCAAAGCTATTCCAGAACCAGTAATCCCTCCACCCACAACGATGAGATCGTAGCGTTGGCTCGAAGCTTGTTCGAGGTTTTGGGTTCTATTTGTGGAATTTAAACTGTTGGGCATTGGTTGTTGGTTAGTCGTTATTGGTTGGTAGTGTGTTGAGCTTTCAGCATTCAGCTCTCAGCTTTGAGAAAACTGCAAACTGTAAATTGCAAACTGAGTACGGCTTACTGCTCCACCCAATTCATTGTTCTTTTCACGGCTTCATCCCAGCGATTGCTTTTTGCTTTACGCCAAGCATCTTCTTTTTCAGAATTAAAGACTTTATCTACTTTTCGTTTTTCGTTTATATCTTCCATAGACCATAAGCCTATTGCATAGGCTGCCAAATAAGCTGCACCAATAGCAGTACTCTCAATTAAGTCTGGTCTTTCGATTTCTACATCTAAAATATCCGCTTGAAACTGCATTAGATAATCATTGGCACAAGCGCCACCATCAACCTGTAGTTTCTTGAGTTGAATTCCAGAATCTTTTTGCATTGCATCTAAAACATCTTTCGACTGATAAGCCAAAGATTCTAAAGTTGCTTTTACGATATGATCTTTTCCTGTATCTCTGGTTAATCCAAAAATGGCTCCACGAGAATACATATCCCAATAAGGGGTTCCCAATCCGGCAAAGGCAGGAACAACATACACATCTTTATCTTCAGTTGCTTGAGCTATTGCTTGAGTTTCTTCAGCATCTTCAATTATTTTCAATCCATCGCGCAACCATTGAATAGCCGCACCAGCAATAAATACTGAACCTTCTAAAGCGTAAGTGATTTTTCCATCTACTCCCCAAGCAATGGTATTTAATAATCCCGACGGAGATTCTTGAATTTCATCACCCGTATTCATTAATAGGAAGCAACCCGTGCCGTAAGTATTCTTTGCCATTCCTTTTTCAAAACAAGCTTGTCCGAACAATGCCGATTGCTGATCACCAATCATTGCAGTGATTGGAATTGCTCCTTGTGCGCTTTCGTATATACCAAAATAAGAGGCCGAATCTTTAACTTCTGGAAGAATAGACTTAGGAATTTGAAGTGCTTCTAGCATCTTCTCATCCCATTGTAATTCTTTAATATTATATATAAGTGTGCGCGAAGCATTGGAATAATCGGTAGCATGCGAGCTTCCTTTTGTTAAGTTCCAAAGCAACCAAGTGTCAATTGTTCCGAAACACAAATCTCCATTATCAGCTTTTTCTCTAGCACCTTCAACTACATCTAAAATCCACTTTATTTTAGTTCCAGAGAAATACGAATCAATGACCAAGCCGGTGTTTTCCTTACAGTAATCTGTGAGGCCTTGATTGCGTAAATCTTCGCAAATAGAAATTGTTCTTTTATCTTGCCAAACTATAGCATTGTAAATAGGCTCTCCTGTATTTATATCCCAGATCACAGTAGTTTCGCGCTGATTGGTAATTCCCATTGCCAAAACCTCCCCCGATTGTACTTCAGGAAGATTTAAGATTTCCTTGAGCACTTCTTCTTGGCTCTGCCATATTTCTTTTGGACAATGTTCTACCCAAGCTTGTTGTGGGAAAATTTGTGAAAACTCCTTTTGTTTTATCGCTAAGCAATTTCCTTTATCGTCAAATAAAACGGCTCTTGAACTTGTAGTTCCCTGATCGAGGGCTATGATGAATTTTGACATTTCTGTAAGTAATTATATAGGCACAATTTACAAAAAATAGTATGCGTGCATATAATAATTCTCAATATTTAGAAATGCAGTAAAGGTGAATCTTATTACGCTGCATATACAAAGAATGAAAAAGCGAAAATTGATTAGCCGCCCTCACTAAATTATGCTTTGCGTAAGATGTTTTATAATAAGTATCACCAGTTAAATAATCGGTCAAAAAACGAATTGACTGCATATAGGCAAGAGCTATCCCTGAAAGAGGAATACTTTCGATTTCCTCTATAGAAAGAACGGATTTTGCACCTTCAATAAACCCTTTTACTAAATATTCAATAGTAGAAATATTAGCTTTCACCATATCTACTTGTTCACTCTCCTCACCTAAATCGTTTGAATAGGTACGAATCATATCACCTAAATCCGAAAGTAAAGTACCAGGCATAAGAGTGTCTAAATCGATCAATGCACGAATCTTTGTTGAATTCTTGTCGAACAGGAAATTATTAATCTTCGTATCGTAATGCACCACTCGCTGAGGAAGGGATTTTTGAATTAAATCAAATTCTTCCAGAATATTCCGATGAGATAACAAATCGCTAATCAACAATTTTGCTTCTTCTATTCTTTCAGGATTCCCATTCACTAAGGATTCATCAAATTGCACTAATCGATATGCTCCATTATGGAAATTAGCTAGAGTAACTGAAAGTTGCCCAACATCAAAACCATTTAAACAACGGTAAAAAACACCCAAGCAATGTGCTGCCTCGTAAGCGTGTTCAGGAGAAGGTACTATATCAAAACAAGAAGTATTTTCGATATATGGATAGAGACGCCAAATTGATGAATTCTTGTAATAATGGGAGTTATCTCCACTCACTATTGGCATTGGGAAATCATAAGGATAATCATGCTCCATTAAATAGTCTCCAACTTGAATAATATTAGCAAGCATGCCTTTATACCTCTTAAAAACATCGGTATTCAACTGTTGCATAACAAAGGTCTTCACCTCACTGTCCAAACTCACTTTTACCATATAAGTTCGATTTATGAGCCCTGTATGATTTTGATTTACTTTTAGAATCTTAGCACCAGAAAAGTATGCATCTAAAATATGTTGAATTGATTTATTTACTTCCATAATTCTTGAGGATAAACTCCCTGTAAATTAAATTCCTTTATTCTATTTTTCGCCATTTCACAATCAAGCCGATAAGTAATTCCAAACCACTCGGCACTACTTTGCTTAAGAAGCACTTCCAGTTTATTATGCTTAAGCATCTCATTCACAAATTCAGGCAAGTAGCACTCCTTACTCTTATCATCGTTATAGCGATCCAAAAAGTGAAGGAAAAATTGCTCGAGATTTTTAAATATAGAATGGTGAAATACCCAACAATTCATCGAAGTCATGGCCTCATTATCCAAGCTAGTCGTATTTCCCAAATCATCAACAGAAATAATCTGACCATTTTTACGAGAAATATTTTCACGCTCAACAACTTCAACAAGCACATTGGTATTGGTTACTTGACAAATACCTCTGTTGACCGTACCATTCTCTGAAAGAGTATTTATGAGCGGAAAGGATACCATACAAGCCTGATTTACCTTTACTTCATTAATGATATAGCTGTTCAACAAGTCATAAGAATGTAAACCATAAAAGTCGTCTGCGTTTATCAAAGCAAAGGGTTCATCCACAATACCCTTAACCGACAATAGTGCATGTGCTGTCCCCCAGGGTTTATCACGATTTAACCCTATCTCCTGATAAGAAAAATCGATTTTAACATGAGTATTAACGGATGAAAATCGATTTTTAAAAGCAGATTCAAACTCAGCTCGAATAACAAAAACCACTCTTGTAAAACCGGCACGAATAGCATCGTATAATGAGTATTCCAAAATACTTTCGTGATTTGGTCCAATGGCAGCTATTTGCTTTAAGCCACCAAATCTATTTCCCATTCCTGCAGCGAGAACTACTAATGTTGCCATAATTCAATTGTATTCAGTGCTGACTAAAGTAATACTTTTTTGAAGCTTGTTAACTTATATTTTTCATTCGTATGAATTATATCTTTTAATAATCTACATACCCAATCGATTCGCAGGTAATGCATACCAACATTGAATTAATTTCACTATTTTTATGCTGCTTTGCGCACGAATAAAATCTAACAATATGCACTCATATAAAGTTCAAACAAAAGATCAACTCTTATTACACGTTCAACAATGGAACGACAACAAAAAGTCCAAAGGGACCATTTGTATCGTTCACGGATTGGGTGAACACCAAGGTCGTTATGCACATGTTGCAAAATTTTATATAGAACATGGCTTTCAAGTTTATAGCTACGATCAACGTGGACATGGACTTTCGGCAGGGAAGCGTGGACACACTCCTGGCTTAGATTACAATTTGGACGATTTGGAACGCGTGATAAATACCATCCCACATCATCACCTATTCTTATATGGACATAGTTTTGGAGGTAATGTACTGGTAAACTTCTTATTGAGAAAACAGCCAAAATATTTACGTGGTGCAATTTTATCAGCAGCATGGATGCAATTGGTAGAAGAACCAAACCCAATTGAAGTAGGAATGGCTAAATTGATGAATAACATCTACCCTAGCTTAACACAAAACAACAAACTCGATTCTGCTAACCTTTCCAACAATCATCTAGTTTGCGAAAACTACAATGAAGATCCACTGAATCACGATCAAATTTCTGTTAGATTGTTTGCCGACTTTTATCCTGCCGGGAAATGGGCGATAGAAAATGCTGAAAAACTACCTGTAAACACCTTAATGGTTCACGGAGCTGATGATGCAATAATATGTAAAACGGGAACTAAACAATTTGCACAAAATAGCAATGGTAAAGCGACCTACAAGATTTTTGAAAACACTAAACACGAACCGCACAACGACCTTACAAAAGAAGATGTATTTGCTTACACATTGAATTGGTTGGAGGAATCGCTTAGTTAATCGTTGTTTGTTGGTGGTTGTTAGAAATCAATAATAACGAATAAAGTACTAGAATTCGCATCTTCTAAAGCGCTCATATTTTCGTAACTTGCCAAGCTCCCTAAAGGGGCTTTTTAGTTTAAAAACAAGAGATTTAGAACAATATATGATACTTAAGAATTATGCCTTAGGGCAATGGACTGCTGGAGAAGGAGAAGGTCAAGCACTATTTAATGCGCTTACGGGCGAAAAGATTGCAGAAACAAGCAGTAAAGGATTGGACTTCGGCGAAATGATGGACTATGCCCGTACAGTGGGTGGGCCAACATTGCGCAAGATGACTTTCCACGAAAGAGGAAGAATGCTAAAAGCATTGGCACTTCATCTAATGTCTATCAAAGATAAATTTTATGGATCGAGTGCGCAGTCTGGGGCTACCAAAGTAGATTCTTGGATTGACATCGAAGGTGGAATCGGAAACTTATTTGCTTACGCGAGTTTGAGAAAGCAATTTCCCGACGAAACGTTTTATGTAGATGGCGAGCACGCACCATTGTCTAAAGGTGGAAGCTTTATCGGTCAGCACATTTGTGTTCCTAAGCAAGGAGTTGCTATTCATATCAATGCATTTAACTTCCCTATTTGGGGAATGTTAGAAAAAATTGCTGTAAACCTTTTGGCAGGTGTTCCTGCCATTGTGAAACCGGCAACAGTTACATGTTATGTAACAGAATTGATGGTGAAAGAAATCGTTGATGCGAAGATTCTTCCCGAAGGAGCGCTACAATTAATTTGTGGTTCTGCAAGAGGGATTCTTGAGACCGTTACTTCGCAAGATGTGGTAACCTTTACGGGTTCTGCTTCTACAGGTAGAATGTTGAAGTCTCACGAAAACATCATCAACGAGTCGGTACCTTTCAATATGGAAGCCGATTCATTAAACTGTTGTGTTTTAGGTGAGGATGTAAATCCTGGCGATATTGAGTTTGATATTTTTATTAAGGAAGTACAAAGAGAAATGACGGTTAAAGCAGGACAGAAATGTACTGCCATTCGTCGTATCATCGTTCCTGCCAACAAGGTAGAAGATGTACAAATAGCTTTGGGTAATCGCTTGGCAAAAACGACTATTGGAGATCCTTCTGTAGAAGGAGTTCGTATGGGTTCGCTTGCTGGTTTAGACCAAAGAGAAGAAGTAAGAGAAAAAGTCTTGGCGCTTTCGAAATCACAAGAAATCGTATTCGGTGACTTGAATAATTTTGATGTTGTTGGAGCTGATAAGGAGAAAGGAGCTTTCCTATCGCCTATCCTATTCTTAAACGAAGATCCATTTACAAAAACCGATTGTCATAATATTGAAGCCTTTGGTCCTGTAAGTACAATTATGCCTTATAATGGTATCGATGAAGCTATTGAATTAGCGAAAATGGGTAAAGGTTCTTTGGTATGTTCTATCATCACTGCTGATGACAGTATTGCTAAAGAATTTGTAATGGGTGCAGCCGCAAACCACGGTCGTATCTTAATCTTAAATGCCGACTGTGCTAAGGAAAGTACGGGTCACGGTTCTCCTATGCCTCTATTATCTCACGGTGGTCCTGGACGTGCTGGTGGTGGTGAAGAAATGGGTGGTATGCGAGGTGTAATGCACTATTTACAACGCACAGCTATTCAAGGTCATCCAACAAGCATTACTAAGGTTACAAATGTATTCCAATACGGAGCAGAGCAAACTGAAAAGGATGTTCACGTTTTCCGTAAGCATTTCGAAGAATTAGAAATTGGTGAAACTGTTTTCACACAGAAGAGAACTATCACCGAAGGAGACATTGTAAACTTTGCGAATGTTTCTTGGGATCACTTCTACGCACATACCGATGTGACTTCCTTAGACGGAACCATTTTCGAAGAAAGAGTAGCGCACGGATATTTTATTCTTTCGGCAGCAGCAGGTTTATTTGTGGATGCTAAAAAAGGACCTGTCTTATTAAACTACGGTTTGGAAGAATGTCGTTTTGTAAAACCTGTTTATGCAGGAGCAACAATTGGAGTTCGCTTTACAGTAAAAGAAAAGGTTGATCAAGAAAAACGTTCTGAAGAGGATATCGCTAAAGGAATTGTGAAATTCTTAGTAGATGTATTTGACGAAACAGGTGAAACGGTAGCTATCGCTACCATCTTGACAATGGTTAAAAAAATAGATCAAAGCAACTAAAATGGGAAATCCTATAGAACAAGGTGGTGTCAATGTATCCATCGAAAACAATATAGCAAGTATTGAATTTCATCATCCTCTAAGCAACTCCTTACCGGGAAAAGTATTGCAAGAACTAGCCAATACCATTACCAAAGTAGGAAATAACGATGCTGTTGCGGTAATCATTTTAAAAAGTGCTGGCGAAAGAGCTTTCTGCGCAGGTGCTTCTTTTGATGAATTAATTAGTATTGATGACTTAGAAACTGGAAAAGTTTTCTTCAGTGGTTTCGCCAATGTAATTAACGCTGCTCGTAAATGTCCGAAACTAATTATCGGTCGTGTGCAAGGTAAAGCTGTTGGTGGTGGTGTTGGAATGGCTTCGGCTGTAGATTACTGTATGGCTACAAAATTCGCTTCGGTAAAACTGAGTGAATTAGCAGTAGGAATTGGTCCTTTTGTGGTTGGTCCTGCAGTAGAGCGCAAAATTGGTATGTCGGCAATGAGCCAACTCGCTATTGATGCTACCGAATGGCAAACGGCTCAATGGGCAAAAGAAAAAGGTTTGTATACAGAGATTTTTGACTCGTACGACGAAATGGATGAAGGGATTGCTAAATTGGCAAATACCTTGGCAAGTTCAAATCCTGAGGCAATGCAAATGCTCAAAAAAGTTTTCTGGGAAGGTACAGAACACTGGGATGACTTATTGCTAGAAAGAGCTGCCATGAGTGGTAAACTCGTTCTTTCGGACTTTACTCGTAATGCCATCAACAAATTCAAGAAGAAATAAAAAATGGCTAAAAAGGCTATAGATAAAAAGACTTTAAAAGAAGCATACAAGCTGATGAGAACTGCACGTGCTATGTCAGACTTGTTCGAAGTGAACGCTGCCGTTACAAGTAAGTATGTTCATGCATGTTCTCGAGGTCACGAAGCCATTCAGTTGGCTATGGCTATGCAATTATTACCACAAGACTGGGTATCGCCATACTACCGCGACGACTCTATTTTGTTGGGAATAGGAATGCAGCCTTACGATTTGATGTTGCAATTATTGGCTAAAAGAGACGATCCTTTTTCGGGGGGTAGAACCTATTATTCTCATCCTAGTTTAAACAGGGATGATATGCCAAAAATCCCACACCAATCTTCGGCAACAGGAATGCAAGCTATTCCTACAACAGGAGTAGCTATGGGTATTCAATATTTAGAACAGCAAAATCTAGCTAAAAATTACGGCAAGGATATGCCCGTAGTAGTCTGTTCTATTGGTGATGCTGCGATGACGGAAGGAGAGATTTCTGAAGCACTCCATATGACTGCTCTAAAACAATTCCCAATAATCTTTTTAGTACAGGATAACGAATGGGATATTTCTGCGCACGCTTCCGAAATTCGCGCCAACGATGTATCGCAATACATACAAGGATTTAAAGGAATTGAACTAAGAACCATTGAAGGTAACGACTTTATAGAATCGTATAATACGGTGAAAGAAGTTATCGAAACGATTCGCGAAGAGCGTCGTCCGTTTTTGATTCACGCCAAAGTACCGCTTTTAGGACACCACACTTCTGGAGTTCGTAAAGAATGGTACCGAGACGATTTAGAAGAACACGAGCAAAGAGATCCCTTACCCATATTGATTCAACAATTATTGGACAATGGATTTAAGCAAAAAGATATTGATGCGATTGATGCTGAAGCAGCAACTTTCGTACAGTCGGAATACGATAGAGCTTTACTAGCGGAAGATCCTAGACCAGAAGATTTGTTCACGCACGACTTCGCTCCTACTCCAATTACTGAGGAGAAAGGAGAGAGATCTCCTGTTGGAAAAGATAAAACAGTAATGGTAGATTCCGCTTTGTTTGCCATCCAAGAAATCTTGGCGAAGTATCCAGAGTCTCTTTTATACGGACAAGATGTGGGTCAACGTTTGGGTGGAGTATTCCGTGAGGCGGCTACCCTAGCACAAAAATTTGGTAACGACCGCGTTTATAATACACCTATACAAGAAGCCTTTATTATTGGGTCTACAGTTGGGATGTCTGCCGCAGGTTGTAAACCGATTGTGGAAGTTCAATTTGCCGATTACATCTGGCCTGGACTCAACCAATTGTTTACCGAGGTAAGTCGTTCTTGCTATTTATCGAATGGTAAATGGCCGGTGAGTGCCATCATTCGCGTACCTATTGGCGCTTATGGTTCTGGTGGACCTTACCACTCGTCTTCTGTGGAATCTATCCTTAGCAATATCCGTGGTATTAAAGTGGCTTACCCATCTACAGGTGCCGACTTAAAAGGTTTGATGAAGGCTGCTTATTACGATCCAAATCCAGTTGTGATGTTGGAGCATAAAGGTTTGTACTGGTCTAAGATTAAAGGTACCGAAGGTGCTAAGACAGTTGAGCCAGACGAAGATTATGTGATTCCTTTCGGAAAAGCACGTATTGCTTTAGAAGCTGAACTAAACCACATCGAAGAAGGAAACTCATTAGTAGTGATTACTTACGGTATGGGTGTTTACTGGGCAAATACGGCTGCTAAGTCTCATAAAGGACAAGTAGAAATTTTAGACTTGAGAACTTTAGCTCCGCTAGATAGAGAAGCTATGTTCAATTCGGTTCGCAAACACAATAAATGTTTGGTATTAACCGAAGAGCCTAAAGGATTTGGTTTTGCTCAAGCTATGGCAGGAGAAATTCAACAAGAGTGTTTCGAAAGTTTAGATGCTCCAGTAAGAGTTTTAGGTGCTGAAAATATGCCAGCTATTCCTCTAAACAGTACTTTGGAAGCTACCATGATTCCAAATGCTGAGAAGGTTGAACTGGTGATGAAAGAGATTTTAGATTATTAAACTATTTTATTTTTGATAAGAATGTACCTAAACATACAGAATGATTACTGTATGTTGCAGGAACAAAACAAAAATATATGAATACCAAACAAATTACATCTGCCTTAGCTCTAATAATAACATCCTTATTTCCGCAGACTAAAGCTAAGGCACAAATACTCATCTCTGATACGCTAATAAATAGCATCAGTCAACTGGAGCTCATCGAAATGATGTCTTTACCGATTGTTCAATACGGAGTAGATGCCTATAAAATTCAATACCTAACGAACGACCTAAATGGTGATGAAAGTATCGCCTCAGGATTAATTGTTGTGCCAAGTAGTAGTAATTGCTCATGGAGCTTAACCTCATATCTCCATGGAACAGTTTCGCATAAAGAACACGTACCATCACGACTTAGTAATGAAGCAACAGTAGGCTACTATGCTTCTGCAATAATAGGCTCTGTTGTAGCCTTACCAGACTACTTAGGCCTTGGGGATTCTCCAGGCTTTCACCCTTATATTCATACAGAAACGGAAGCTTCAGCTTCTCTGGATATGTTAAGAGCAACACGAGAATTTTGTGAAGACCACAATATTTATTTGAATGATGATTTATTTCTTTTCGGATATTCACAGGGAGGGCATTCAACATTAGCCTTACACAAACTCATAGAACAAGAAAATGCTGAAGAGTTTAACATCACAAGTTCCATCCCAATGGCTGGTCCTTATGATGTTTCAGGAGTCCAAACAGATCTGTTAACAGATGGAAATGATTACCCTTCTCCTTATTACTTACCCTATTTAATAATGAGTTATTATAATATCTATCCTGAGTTAAACGAATATGAGTTCGATAGTTTGTTCGTAAGCCCTTATGACTCACTTTTACCATTATACTTTGACGGGTATCACAGTGCAGGAGAAATTGATGCAATTATGCCTAGTGACCCAGTTAATGTCTTAAATCCTGAATTCTACAATGCCTTTTCATCAGACTCCTTACACCCATTCAGACTAGCCTTAGAAGCTAACAACCTAACAAACTGGACTCCAGAGGCACCAATTAACTTCTATTACTGTGGAGGGGACGAACATGTGACCCCACTTAATGCAATTGTTGCCACAGAAACAATGAACAACTTTGAAGGAATAACAGTAGAGCTAACTGAAATAGACCCAAATTTTGATCATTACCAATGTGCCGAACCCTCAATAACTCAAGCTATTTTCACTTTCCTTCTACAATCTCAACTTTGTAATACTTCAGTAGCAGAAATTTATTCTCCTACTATTAATGTAATTCCAAACCCTGCTAGTAATTTTGCAACTATAAGTATAGGGAATACAAATTATGAATCAGTTGACATTGTACTAATAGATGGTAGTGGGAGGGTGATATTAACCAAAGAGTTGAGTGCACAAAATAAAAACAAATTAAATGTGAGTAGATTCAATACTGGACTCTACTTTTTGCAACTGTACTCTGAAGGGAAATTCATAGGCACTGAAAAGTTAATAAAGAATTAGGCTGTTCTACCTATATCAAAGACAATTTACATCTTAATTCATTCAAATAAAAAAAGCCTCATTCTTTCAAATGAGGCTTTTTGTTGCTGTAGGAGAAGGAGTCGAACCTTCACGGAGTGGTTAGTCCAGGGATTTATGCCAAAATCTCCACCCTCGAGACAGGAGGGCATGTCTGCCAGTTTCATCACCCCACAGTGTCTTGGTGATTAACTGTAGTAAATATAAAGCAAGAAGTCTTTTGTTGCAAATAAAATAACTAATTGACGTTATTTTTATGAATCCAATAATATAAGTTATATTTGATTATTATTTCAAAAATTAAATACGCTCAAAATGGATACTAATTATCAAATCGACAATATAGATCGAAGCATTTTATCGATTTTGATGAAGGATGCGAAGACTCCTTACACCGAAATTGCCAAAAAACTACTTGTTTCAGCTGGAACCATTCATGTGCGCATGAAAAAGATGGAAGAAGCGGGACTTGTAAAAAAGAGTCGACTGGATATTAATTACGAGTTGCTAGGCTACGACCTAACAGCCTTTTTGGGAATCTATTTAGAAAAAGGGTCTAACTACAAAGAGGTCATCGAACAGATGAGTATTATTCCAGAAGTAGTAGAAGCACATTATACCACTGGAGTTTACAGCATTTTTGCCAAGATCCGTTGCAAGAACACCAAACATATGCGTCATGTACTCAACGAGGAAATTCAGCCGGTAAAAGGAATACAGCGAACCGAAACGATTATCTCGCTAGAGCAGAGTATTGACAAGCAGATTAGTCTTTAGTCGATGGACTTTGGTTGTTAGTTGTTAATGATTATTAATTAATCACCTCATTCATCATTTCAATACAAAAAGCATTCTCCTGTGGAGTACCTAAGGTAATACGGATGCAATGAGGTAAACCAAAAGCGGCTAATACTCTTACGAAAACACCTTTCTTTAATAAATCTTCAAAGACTTGCATAGCCTTTTCTGGAGTCTCCATATCTATCATTACAAAGTTTGCAAATGAGGGAACGTAAGTCACGCCCATTTCGTCGAAGGCTTTGTAGAATACGGGTAATTGTTCTTTATTGTTCTGAACGGTCTTTGCTAAGAAATCAACATCTCCTAGTGCACCTTCTCCGGCTGCTTGCGCCAAACTCGAAGGTTCGAAAGTTAACTTCACTCGCATTAGAGGTTCTATCAAATCTACAGGACCCATTGCATAACCCACACGCATACCAGCTAAACCATAAGCTTTAGAAAAAGTACGCAGGGTAAGAACATTTGAATAGTTCATACGAATGCTATCAGGGTACTCCTCCGTAATTACTTTAGCATATTCGTAATAAGCTTCATCTACAACCACCAAAATATGCTCAGGAACTTTAGTCATAAAGTCACTAAGCGCTTTTTCGCTAATCATGGCACCAGTAGGATTGTTTGGATTTGAGAGGTAAATCACCTTCGTCTTGTTGGTGATTTGCTCTAAAATCGGATTCAAATCAAAACCGTAAGCATCTGTTAAAGGCACCTTTCTACAAGGTGTATCGTTTAACATAGACCATACATAAATGATTACAAAGGTTCCTTGAAAAGTCAAAACCTCATCATCGCCTTTACAAAAAGCACGCATTAGGTTTTGCATAATTCCTTCAGAACCGTTCCCAACCACTACTTGTTCAGGTTGAATTCCATTTTCGCGTGCTATTTGAGTTCTCAGTGGAGTACTCAAAGGATCGGAATACAAATACAGATGATCCATTGCTTCGGCCATTTTAACTTTGGCTTTTGGCGAGCAACCGAAATTATTTTCGTTATTCCACAGTACGGCAGTTTTGGTCAAGTTTAATTCCTCAACAATCTGCTCTATACTTTTCCCAGGCTTATACGCCTTTAAGTCTTGAATATTATCTGGAATTCTAATCATTATTTTTGGTATTAAAAAAGTCCCACATGGGGACTTTAATATTATTTGAGCATCGTTACCGGATTCTCTATATATGTTTTCAGTGTATTCAAGAAGACTGCCCCTGATGCGCCATCTACGACGCGATGATCACAAGACAAGTTCAACTTCATTACATTTCCAGGAACTACTTGTCCATCTTTTACTACAGGCACTTGTTTAATGCCACCTACTGCAAGAATACATGCATCAGGAGTGTTAATAATGGCTGTAAATTCATCTATACCGAACATCCCTAAGTTAGAGATTGTAAAAGTACTTCCCTCCCAATCGGCAGGTTGTAGTTTCTTATCCTTCGCTCTTTGAGCAAAGTCTTTCACCTCAGCAGAAATATCTGATAAAGATTTAGTATCCGTATAACGAACCACAGGAACTAGAAGTCCATCATCTACCGCTACAGCTACACCAACATTTACATGTTGGTTACGACGAATAACATCACCTCTCCATGAAGAGTTTACTGTTGGATGTTCGCGCAATGCCATAGCCGAAGCTTTCACAATTAAATCGTTGAAAGAAACTTTAGTATCAGGCAAAGCATTAATTGCTTTACGGGCAGCCATTGCATTGTCCATATCTACCGAAATAGAAAGGTAGAAATGTGGAGCAGAGAATTTAGATTCTGCTAACCTACGTGCAATAACTTTACGCATTTGCGAAATAGGCTCTTCCGTATAGGACTCTTGGTAAGCTACAGCATTGGTTGCAGGAGCTTGATAATTATCTACATCTCTTTTCACAACTCTACCGCCATCGCCAGAACCAGCAACTTTAGTAATATCTACCCCTTGCTCTTCAGCTAAACGCTTAGCTAATGGAGAAGCTTTTGTTCTTCCATCTACTGATTTAGTTGCAACAACATGAGTTGGAGCAGGAGTTGCTTTTGGAGTTTCAACTTTAGTCTCCTGAACAGGAGTTGCAGCTGGTTTTTCTTCCTTTACCTCTTCGGCTGCAGGTGTAGCGTCGGCTTCAATCATAGCCTTTACATCTTCACCTTCTTCACCTAAAATAGCAAGGATACAATCTACTGGAGCCGTAGCAGACTCTCCCACACCGATGTGTAATAACACACCTTCTTGGAAAGATTCAAACTCCATAGTTGCTTTATCTGTTTCGATTTCTGCAAGCAAGTCGCCTTCAGAAATAGCATCACCCACTTTTTTATGCCACTTCGCTACTGTACCTTCGGTCATAGTATCGCTCAAACGCGGCATGCGTATGATTTCTGCCATAGTCTTAGTCTTTTATGAAAGGATATTCCTCTGCGTAAACATTCTTATATAGAGAATCATTCGATGGGAATGGAGACTCTTCAGCAAAGTCAACAGCTTCTTTTACTGTTGTTTTTACTTTAGCTTGAATCACTTGAATTTCTTCATCGGTTGCCCATTTCTTTTTCTTAATTACCTCAAGAACTTTAGTAATAGGGTCGATTTTCTGATATTCCGCAACTTCGTCTTTAGTACGGTATTTTTGAGCATCAGACATTGAGTGTCCTTTATAACGGTAAGTCTTCATTTCTAAGAATGTTGGGCCATCACCTTTACGTGCTCTGTCGGCTGCTTCTTTGACTGCTTCTGCAACTGCAACAGGATCCATCCCGTCAACAGGTCCACAAGGCATTTCGTAAGCCAAACCTAATTTCCAAATATCAGAATGGTTTGCAGTACGCTCTACAGAAGTACCCATAGCATAACCATTATTTTCACAAATAAAGATTACAGGCAACTTCCATAACATAGCCATGTTAAAGGTTTCGTGAATAGCTCCCTGACGAACAGCTCCATCACCCATATAACAAAGTGTAACACCATCAATACCGTTATACTTATCGGCAAAAGCAATACCAGCACCTAAAGGTACTTGACCACCTACAATACCGTGACCACCAAAGAAATTAAACTCCTTCGAAAACATATGCATTGAACCACCTTTACCACCAGAACAACCCGTAGCTTTACCATAAAGCTCAGCCATAATATTTTTAGGATCAACTCCCATAGCGATAGGCTGTACGTGATCTCTATAAGCTGTAATCATCTTATCTTTAGATGGATCGATAGCTTTTATGGAACCTGCTAAGACTGCTTCTTGACCATTGTATAAATGCAAGAATCCACGAATTTTCTGCTGAATATAAAGTGCACTAGTTTTATCTTCGAACTTTCTCCAAAGTAGCATGTCTTCATACCACTTCAAATACGTTTCTTTCGTAAACTTCAACTTTGCCATTTCTTATAAATTTGGGTTGCAAATGTACTAATTTGTTGTTGATTCAACTAACATTCTGCAATGCATCACAATTAAATGGTATGGGTAATAAATCTTTCACTGAGCCAAACTCAACCACCTGATCATCAACACCTTTTATCAATATTTTTATTTCCTCACCTTGCTTATGCTCATATTCTAACATTGACTGACGACAAGCTCCACAAGGAGCTAACAATTCATTCAAGTCAAATTTATCGGTACTCGCTGAAATTGCTATTGCTTTGATCTTTTTAGCTGGATGGATTACTCCACAAGAAAAAATAGCTACTCTTTCGGCACATAGGCCTGAAGGATAGGCTGCGTTTTCCTGATTACTACCTAATACAATTGAGTCATCTTCTAATAAGATTGCGGCACCTACTTTAAAATGTGAATATGGTGAGTAAGAGGTAA
>Ga0209495_1000962_pt1 | contig 20994 bp, 16 predicted proteins | sample EN1Hudsemesocosm_FD_184629 | JGI IMG/M metagenome (GOLD analysis project Ga0209495, IMG submission 184629) | Methane-oxidizing microbial communities from mesocosms in the Hudson Canyon - EN1E Hudson Canyon (SPAdes) (version 2) | ecosystem: Environmental > Aquatic > Marine > Cold seeps | place... | reverse complement strand
TCAATAAACCTTCAGGTGTGGCTGTTCATGCGGGCAGTAATATCGAACAGGGCTTAATTGAAGCCTTACGTATCATTCGAGCAGACCTACCCTACCTTGAACTCGTTCACCGCCTTGATCGTGATACCTCTGGTTGCTTATTAATAGCAAAAAGTCGCGAAGCGCTGCTTAATGTGCAACTGCAAATGAAAAACCACGAGATAGATAAACGCTATCTAACCTTATTAAAAGGTTCTTGGGGTTCTGAAGAACGACTAATCGAACAGCCATTAATGAAAAATAGTGTCTCATCAGGTGAACGTATGGTCATTATTGATCCCGAAGGGAAGTATTCTAAGACTGTATTTAAACCACTTGAATCATTTTCCCAAGCTCAACTTACTGAAGTTATTCTTTACACGGGTCGAACACATCAAATTCGCGTTCATTCTTTATTTATGGCACATCCTGTTGCTGGTGATGATAAATATGGACAACGAAATTTTAATCGCGATATGAAAAAAATGGGTTTAAAACGTATGTTTCTTCATGCTTGGAAATTGGTGATTACTCACCCAATAACAAATCAAAGAATAAACTTAAAAGCCCCACTGCCAACACAGCTAGAAAATGTTGTTAACAAATTAAGAGATCAAGCATGAGTCAATACCAGCTCATCGTCTTTGATTGGGATGGCACATTGATGGACTCTACGGGTCATATTGTTCAGTGTATGCAAGAAGCTATTACCCAGCTTGATTTTCCGCCCTTGGACGACGCAGCTATCAGCCATATTATTGGCTTAGGCCTAAATGAAGCAGCACAAGCCCTCTATCCAAATATAAGTGTTGCTGCAGTTGAACAATTGGCCAACACATATAGACAAGTATGGTTGAGCGGTCCTATTGATACTCCTTTATTTGATAATGCCAGCAAACTTATCCAGAACTTGAATGAACAAGACTACTTTCTCGGTGTTGCAACGGGTAAAAGTCGCTCTGGTTTAAATAAAGTATTGTCTAGCACGCAATTAGAACCCTTTTTCCATGCCACTCGTTGCGCTGATGAATGTCATTCCAAGCCTAACCCACAGATGATTGAAGAATTGATGAATTACCTAGGTGTCACACCTAAAGAAACATTAATGATTGGGGATACTGAGTATGATTTGCAAATGGCACATAATGCAGGCGCTGATAGCCTTGGAATAAGTCATGGAGCTCATGGTGTTGATACCTTACAAGCATGCAAGCCTCAGGCTATTGTCGATGACCTATTTCAAGTCGAACAATGGTTAATGGCACTTTAAATTAGTGCTTGCAGACATTTAGATAACTTGTAGTCTGTCATTTGTTATGATTAACTGCTTTTTTTAACTCCTTTTTGGATCACATAACTATGGCCACATTTGGCGATTTTCCAAATCCTAATGCCAATAATATGGATAGCCCAGCCAGTAATAATCAAGGAAGTTGGGAACGTAAAGTGCTTGAAGACCTTGCCTTTGCAGCACTGAAAGAACAGCGCACAGCGCGTCGCTGGGGTTATGTCTTTAAAGGTTTAATGTTTGTTTATTTAATGGCCGTATTGATGCTAATGATTCCATCAACTGAACTGCCTGAACACGCAGAAAAACATACTGCACTTGTTGAAATTAACGGTGTAATTGCCGCGGATGCAGATGCAAATGCCGATACCATTGTGACCGGCATTAGAAATGCCTTTGATAGCCCTAATGCCGAAGGTTTAATTCTTAGATTAAACACACCAGGTGGCAGCCCCGTTCAGTCAGGTATTATTAATGATGAAATTAAACGTCTACAAGCATCACGCCCTGAATTCCCTGTTTATGCCGTTATCCAAGATGTCTGTGCTTCAGGTGGCTATTATATTGCTGTTGCGGCCGATGAAATTTATGCTGATAAAGCGAGCATTGTAGGATCGATTGGTGTTCGTATGGATAGCTTTGGTTTCACAGAAACAATTGACAAATTAGGTATCGAACGACGTTCATTAACTGCAGGTGAAAATAAAGCATTTCTAGATCCCTTCTTACCTATGAAAGACAAAGATATAGAACATGCACATGGTATGCTCAATAATATCCATCAACAATTTATTGATGTTGTTAAGAATGGGCGTGGTGACCGCTTAGCTGATGATGCAAGACTATTTTCAGGTCTTTTCTGGTCGGGAGAACAAGCTTTACCACTAGGTCTAATTGATGGCCTAGCAAATAGCAGCACAGTTGCACGAGATATTGTTGGCGCAGAAACAATTATTGATTACACTCCTCGACCTAATTATTTAGATCGTTTTGCTGGAAAATTAGGTGCAACGATTAGCCAAACTCTATTTCAATCATCCAGTATGAGCCTGCAATAATATGACTGAATACACATCTGCTAATTTAACTGAACAAGAAAATATAGATCGTAACGAACTATTTCGTTATACCGATCTAAGTCATCCTGTTATGCAGGTATTGTTTGAACTCAAACTTGATGATCAAGATGCTACTGCAATGGAGGATGAATAATTATGTCTCTTGCCGCAGAATCACTGGTTAACAAATCGCTCGAGTTAGTTTCACCACCTACAACCTATTCTCTACTCAATGATCTAATGAATGATCCTAATAGCTCTGCTGATGATATCAGTGCAGTTATTAATACAGATCCTGCGTTAGCAACCCGATTACTGAAGGTAGTGAACAGCCCATTTTATGGGTTTCCATCGCAAATAAATACTATTTCACGGGCAATTACTATTATTGGTACACGTGAGCTTATTCATTTAGTGCTTGCGACCTCTGTTATTAATTCATTTGTAGGAATTCCAAGCTCATTGATTAATATGGATGAGTTTTGGCGTCACAGCTTAGCCTGTGCCATCTCAGCTAAGCAGCTTGCTTTGAAATGTGGACAACGACCTGCTGAGCGTTTTTTCCTTGCAGGACTATTGCACAATATTGGTAGTTTAGTCATTTACCAATCCATGCCAGAACTCGCAAGAGAAGCGATTAATAGTTCTAAATTTGGCAATGAAGCTATTTTCTTATCTGAACAACGTGTGCTTGGTTTTGATCATACTGAGGTAGGGCAAGCATTAGTAAAAGCATGGCGTTTACCTGCATCATTAGAAGATGTGGTGCGTCACCATCACACCCCTTCTGATTCAAAAGATTTCCCACTAGAAGTAGCAATAGTTCATATCGCTGACATTATGGTCAGTTCGGCAGAATTTGGACACAGTGGTGATCACCACATTCCACCACTCGATCCTAAGGCATGGGATTTATTAAATTTAGACACGGCAGCATTGCCAGAAATATTACACATCGTACAAACACAACTGGATGATCTTACTGCTGTCATGACAGCATCTTAAACTCATCCCACTATATTCAAGAATAAAGAGGCTACCATGAGAACAGTATTATTAGGCGCACCAGGTTCAGGAAAGGGAACGCAAGGCGTTGTTTTATCAAAGAAATATAACATACCTCAAATCTCTACAGGCGATTTATTAAGAGCCGCAGTAAGCGCTGGTTCTGAGCTGGGAAAACAAGCTAAATCTGCTATGGATGCAGGTGCATTAGTCTCTGATGAGATTGTAATTGGCTTAATCCGTGAACGTATTTCTCATGATGATGCTAAAAATGGTTATATTTTAGATGGCTTCCCACGTAATATTCCTCAAGCTGAAGCACTTGATGCAATGCTTACGGATCTAAACCAACCTCTACAAGGTGTAGTACTTCTTGACGTGGCATTTGAAGAATTATTGCAACGTCTAACAGGTCGTCGTACTTGTAAAGATTGTGGTGCAATCTACAATATTCATTTATCACCTTCTAAAATTGAAGATCATTGTGATGCCTGTAATGGTCAATTATTCCAACGTGCTGATGATAATGAAGAAACCATCGGTAATCGTCTTAGTGTTTACCAAGAACAAACAGCACCATTAGTTAGCTATTATCAAAATCAAAACAAATTACACAGCATTGCTGGCGTAGGTAATGTGGATGAAATCACGTCTGCAGTTAATGCAGTTTTTGACAGTATCTAAACGCTAAACATATTTATCAGTCATTCCCGCAAAGGCGGGAATGACATCGCTGCAAAATAAACCAAACTATGGCAAATATCCTCGCAATCGGCATCGCTACACTTGATATTATCAATCTTGTCGAATCATACCCTGAAGAAGACTCAGAACTCCGCGCCCTGTCACAAACGCAATCTCGTGGGGGTAATGCAACGAATACCTTAACCGTACTGAGTCAACTAGGTCACAATTGTCATTGGGGTGGCGTATTAATAGATGAACCTGATAGTCAAATCATTAAAGCAGATCTGGCTCATTCACACATTGATATTAGTGCATGTAATATTTTGCCATCAGGAAAAATGCCGACGTCTTACATCACCTTGAATCAAAAAACAGGCAGCCGAAGTATTGTTCATCATCGTGATTGCCCTGAATTTGGCTTTACTGATTTCCTACAAATAGATTTAACCCAGTTTGACTGGGTTCATTTCGAGGGCCGAAATATTGCCGGAACACGGTTGATGATTCAATTCCTCAAGCAACACTATCCTAGCCTATCTTGTTCAGTTGAAATTGAAAAATTACGACCTGATATTGAACAGTTATTTGAATCTCCAGATGTACTTATGTTCTCCCAACACTATGCTGAGAGTTGTGGTTTTAACAATGCTGATGAGTTCTTAAAATCATTATCAATAACATCATTAGCAACATGTGCTTGGGGCGAAAGTGGCGCTTGGGCATTACTACCAAATAAAGAGCTTATTCACAGCAAGGCTTTTCCACCTAAACACCTTATTGATACTCTAGGTGCTGGCGATACTTTTAATGCTGGGTTTGTTCATAGTCTTGTTAAAAAAATCAGCCCTCAACAAGCTCTGAATAATGCTTGTCAACTTGCAGGGCATAAATGTGGCCAATATGGCTTTTCAAACCTAATGACTAATTTTGAGTTTAAACGTTAACAATGGCCAGCTATTTTCTGTGTAAAAAAGATGAACTTCCTACAAACTCAACAAAAGGTTTTACTGTTGATATTGAAACAGGGCCACTTGAACTATTCATTGTTACTCAAGATGAGGGCGTGTTTGCTTATAAAAATCAATGTCCCCATCTTGGCATCCCTCTCAATTGGCAACCCGATAAATTTCTATCAAACGAAGAAACACATATCCAATGCTCAACACATGGGGCATTATTTACCTTTGAGAAGGGCTATTGTATTGTTGGTCCCTGTGGTGGAGAGTCACTAACATCACTTCCACTGGAGCATCGTGATGAAGAGGTTTGGCTAGTCTGTTAGCACTAACAAATCACGCACTGCTTCACGCAAGGCATTCATGGTTTGCCCCTTTCCTGAAAAGGCACTCTTTTTAGCAATATCAGTCCAAGCGTGTTGCTGCAGTATAGATTTAATGCATAAATCTTGTTGTTGCTGACTTAATTGCAAGAAATGATGATTATGTATTTGCTGATGTAGATAGTTCCATAAAGAAATTTGGCTAAATTCATAGCCTCGTTGCCCATTGGCAAAAGCATGAGTTTCTTGACGATCACATAACGTAATTTCTGCTTTCAGTGTTGGCAATAATTGAGATATTTTCACAACTAAATCAGTATCTAGTTGGCTAAATTGACTTAGCAACAGCTGTGGCCAATGCTGCTGAAAGCGGTCAATAGTCGTTGATAATAATTCCTGCCCCTTAGATGACGCGGCTTTCAACATCATGACAGAATGACATCCACTAACATCATCTTTATGAAGACCAAGTCTTACAGGGTAAAAGCCAGATTGAGCCCAAAAATTAATAATATCAGTACTGCTCGCAAAACTTGCCCCTACTAAATCACATTCTGTTTGAGCAATGATCTTGTTCAGCAAAGCTTTACCTACTCCATGCTGTTGAACAGCTGGATGAGTCGCGATTCTAATCACTCGCTGATATTTCAAACTACCCGCATTAAAAACACCAGAATGAGCTAATAGTGACTGTGGCAGTAGATGTCCTTTTAAGCGCCTTTCTCCCGCATATATTGCAGCTGATAACTTAGCATCTAATTGGCCCTCCTCTACTAACCATGCACTAGCAACAATATGACCTTTATATCTCATCACATAAACCGAGACATCTTCTCGATCTAACATCATCTGTAAATCAGAAGGTCGCGTTCGGTAATGTGCCAATACCATCAAACCAAATAATTCACTCAAATCTTGTTCATTATTAACTAAGGCTTGTCGTTCTACATGTTCAAAGCTACATCTATCTGCTCTAGCATCACTGATTAACGCATCATCAACTGGCTCAGAATTAAGTAATAAAGCCTTAAAACTAAAGGCTTCTAATGTATCATCATCTCCCCAACGAATAGGTGTTTCCATTCGATAGTGATGCCAATTGGGTGTACATTCTTCAAGTGTTTTTTGAAAACGTACCGCAAACCCCCTTCCTGTTCCTTCGTAACCGTGTAAGGTCGTCGAGAATACAAGTCGAGAATATTTTCCCAGTAACTTATCTAGCATTGATGCAGGGATAGCTGCGGCTTCATCCACCAGCACTAAGTCTACTTTGAGTTCTGATTCAATTAAAACATCAGGCGCTACAAATCGTATTTCAGCACTATCAAGTGAAAGTAAACCTGTCGAAGTAGTTGCATCAGGTAAAAGTCGTTTAGCATGTTCAAACACGGTTGCAACCGTTGCCAAACTGGGTGCTGTAATAATAATGCTTTGCTTGCCTTCTCTCAATAATTGAGCTGCAGCAATACCTAAGGATGCAGACTTACCTCGTCCTCGATCTGCTGATAAGACGAGTGGTCGTCGTCTATGACCATGCACAACTTTTAAAATAGCATTTACAGCATTGTGCTGATCATCAGTTAGAACAATTTCTATATCATCTTGCGTGGTAATGGGCGGTAGAAGTATTGGTAATGCGTGATCTTGCTGAACAATATAAACGTGCTCATGCTGTTGTTCAAACTCAGAAATGACATGCTGAAATCGTTGCATGAAAAGGCTAGACGGGATCGATTTATCGAGCCAAATAACAATAACTCCGCCTTGTTTTACGGTACCAACAATAGCACCAAAACTGTCAGGACTAAATTCATCTAAGCCATTAAAAACAACAGCATCAAATTCTTTGCCTAACTGAGATTGATATTTTTTTTGAGAAGTGCTTACAGCCCTTTCGGGTGCATTGTCAACTAACCATAAAGTTTGGCCAAGTTCATAACCTTCCAGTAGTGTTTCTGATGCCATTCGGCACCAATCTCTACTTCCTTGAAGGATTACACACTGGCGCTGATTCATAATGCTTCTAGATGAAAAACACACCACAGAGTCACAGAGAACACGGAGTTTAATAATATATCTTTTATCATTCTCGGTGAGCTCCGTGTCTCTGTGGTGAATTCATATAGTGATTAATAGTGCGGTGGCAACTCATGCTGCTGGCCAGCTTCTTGTGTTCCAGTTTGCATGGTGTTTACTTGCACTTTCATCGTTTCAAGCGCTAGTTCTAAATTGGTTATTTGTTGTTGCTGATTAGTCACAACTTGATTTAGCTGCTCTAATAAGTCTTCCTGAAAAGCTAATTTCATTTGCAGATCAACAATGTCATCATCCATTAGTCATCTCCATCATATGAAAGCGCTGGGGCTAACCAACGCTCAGCGACATTCATTGTCCAACCTTTGCGTTTTGCATAATCTTCTACTTGATCTCGGTTAATTTTACCTAAACCAAAATAACGTGATTCGGGATGAGCAAAATAGAAACCACTAACAGCTGCAGTTGGTAACATGGCATAACTTTCAGTAATGGTCATTCCGGCATTTTTATCAGGTTCTAATAACGCCCACAATAGACCTTTCTCTGTATGGTCTGGGCAAGCAGGATAACCTGGTGCTGGACGAATACCTTGGTACTTCTCATCAATCAAATCTTCATTTTCAAAAGATTCTTCAGCGACATAGCCCCAAAGCTCTGTTCTCACTAGCTCATGCATGCGTTCTGCAAAGGCTTCTGCCAATCTATCGGCCAATGCTTTCAGCATAATACTGTGATAATCATCATGATCGTCTTCAAAACGATTTACATGTTCATCAATACCAATACCGGCCGTTACTGCAAACCCACCAATATAATCATTCACACCACTATCGCTAGGCGCAATGAAATCAGCTAGTGCAGCATTAGGTCTACCCGGTGGACGTTCACCTTGTTGACGTAAACTGTGCAATGTCATGCGTACTTCACTGCGACTTTCATCGGTATACACTTCAATATCGTCATGATTAATGCTGTTTGCAGGAAACAGGCCCATCACCGCTCGTGCTGTTAACCATTTCTCATCAACAATTTTGGTCAGCATTGCTTTTGCATCACGGAATAAATGCGTGGCATGTTCACCGACAATTTCATCTTCTAAAATACGTGGGAATTTACCTGCCAACTCCCATGCTTGAAAGAATGGTGTCCAATCAATACGATCAACTAATTCTTCTAATGGATAATCATCAAATACCTGCACTCCTAATTTCTTAGGTACAGTTGGTGTATATGCTGGCCAATCAATCTTTGTTTTATTAGCTCGTGCTGCAGCAATATTAAGTTGGCGACGTGTACTCTTACGCCCTTTATGGCGAGCACGTTTATCTTCATAGTCCGCTTTGACATTGCTAACAAAGTCATCACGTAAGTCTTTACTCAATAAGCTTTGAGCTACGCCTACCGCTCGTGAAGCATCTTTCACATAGATACTACAGCCATGGTAATTATGTTCGATTTTTACCGCAGTATGAATCAGAGATGTTGTGGCACCACCAATCATCAATGGAACTTCAAAACCCAACCGTTCCATTTCTTTTGCAACATGAACCATTTCATCTAGAGACGGTGTTATTAATCCTGAAAGACCAATAATATCAACATTCTCTTCCTTGGCTTTAGCAAGAATATCGGCACATGAAACCATCACGCCCATGTCGATAATTTCAAAGTTATTACACTGCAATACCACGCCCACAATGTTTTTACCGATGTCATGAACATCGCCTTTTACAGTCGCCATTAAGATCTTGCCGTTATTGCTGACTTCTTCACCGTCTTCTTTTTCATCTTCAATAAAGGGCATTAAATAGGCTACGGCTTTTTTCATTACTCGTGCAGACTTAACCACTTGAGGTAGAAACATTTTACCGTCACCAAACAAGTCACCCACTACATTCATCCCGTCCATTAATGGACCTTCAATCACATGTAATGGTCGCTCGGAATTTTGTCGTGCTAGTTCTGTATCTTCATCAATATAGTCAGTGATACCTTTTACCAAGGCATGTTCTAATCGTTTTTCAACGGGCCAAGATCGCCACTCAAGATCTTCTTTAACTTCCACCTTTTTGCCATCACCACGGTACTTTTCAGCAATGTCTAATAAACGTTCAGTTGCATCATCACGACGGTTTAAAACAACATCTTCAACACGTTCACGTAATTCTTCTGACAAATCATCATAGATAGCAAGCTGGCCGGCATTCACAATACCCATGTCCATACCCGCCTTAACCGCGTGATATAGGAATACAGCATGAATCGCTTCTCGCAGAGGATTATTACCTCGGAATGAAAATGACACATTACTCACACCACCACTGACCATGGCATGTGGTAATGCTTGTTTAATATCTTTTACAGCCTCAATGAAATCAACGGCATAATTATTATGCTCATCAATCCCTGTTGCAATAGCAAAGATATTAGGATCAAAGATAATGTCTTCTGGCGGAAAACCGACTTGTTCAGTCAGAATTTCATATGAACGTGTACAAATTTCACGTTTACGTTCACGGGTATCCGCCTGACCCAGTTCATCAAAGGCCATCACGATAACAGCTGCACCATAGCGACGGACTAATTTGGCTTGTTCGATGAATTTTTCTTCACCTTCTTTCATGCTGATTGAGTTAACAATCCCTTTACCCTGAATGCATTTTAGCCCCGCTTCGATTACTTCCCATTTAGAGGAATCGATCATAATTGGCACACGGCTGATATCAGGTTCAGAAGCGATTAAATTTAAGAAAGTAACCATGGCCTCTTTCGAGTCCAACATGCCTTCGTCCATATTAATATCAATGATGGGTGCACCACTTTCTACTTGCTGACGAGCAACGGCTAATGCTGCGTCGTAATCACCTTCTTTAATTAAGCGTGCAAATCGAGCTGAGCCAGTCACATTGGTACGCTCACCCACATTCACATAAAGGCTTTCTGGCGTAATAGTGAAAGGTTCGAGCCCACTCAAATTACAAAAATGTTTATTCTCAACGGGTACACGAGGAGCAATACCTTCCACAGCTTCAGCAATCGCTTTAATATGAGCCGGCGAGGTACCACAACAACCACCGACAATATTTAAAAACCCTGATGTCGCCCATTCGTTCATTTGTGCCGACATAACTTCTGGTGATTCATCATATTCACCAAACTCATTCGGCAAACCAGCATTAGCATGAGCGCTAATATGACAGGTCACAATGCCTGATAATGCTTCGATATATTGGCGTAATTGCTCAGCACCTAAAGCACAGTTCAAACCAATACTAATTGGTTGCACATGCGCTAATGAATTCCAGAATGCTTCTGCCGTTTGACCTGATAATGTTCGACCACTGGCATCCGTAATCGTACCGGAGATCATTATTGGTAATTGAACATCATGTTGATCAAAATACGTTTCAATAGCAAATAGGGCTGCTTTAGCATTTAAGGTATCAAATACCGTTTCAACCAGCAGTAAATCTGAACCACCATCGACTAAACCAGCAATCGCTTCTAAATAAGATTCAACTAATTCATCATAACTAACATTACGAAAACCAGGATTATTCACATCGGGTGAAATACTAGCGGTACGGTTTGTTGGACCTAAGACTCCAGCAACAAAACGAGGTTTATCTGGTTCATTAGCAGTAAATTCATCTGCAACAGTACGTGCTAGTTGAGCTGATTGTTTATTAAGCTCATAAACTAGCTCTTCCATCTGGTAATCAGCCATCGCAATCGACGTGCCATTAAAGGTATTTGTTTCAACAATATCCGCGCCTGCTTCAAAATAAGCACGATGAATATCACTGATAATCTTTGGTTGTGTTAACGATAAAAGATCATTATTTCCTTTGACATCACAAGGATGTTCAAAAAAACGCTCACCGCGATAATCGTCTTCTTCCAGCTTATAGCTTTGGATCATTGTCCCCATCGCACCATCTAAAATGAGAATACGTTGTTGTAAAAGCTGTTTGATATCGTGAATTTTAGCAGTCAAAATCAGTGTTCCTAACGAAGAATCATGTTTAATTTAACAGCTAATTATACCAGATGATGACTTCATTCTTAACCGTAAAATTTATACGTCAAATAGCCCTTCCATCATGGTAAAAGTTAGCTCATAATTAAGCTAACAAAGGATTAACATTACTAATGAGGAATCGCTTATCATGATCAAGAAAACAAGCTCTAATAAACGCTTATTTGTACTTGATACAAATGTTTTAATGCATGATCCCACAGCTTTATTCCACTTTGAAGAGCATGATATTTTCTTACCTATGGTCGTGTTGGAAGAACTTGATCATGGTAAGAAAGGTTTATCAGAAGTCTCTCAAAATGTTCGACAAGTGAGTCGTTTTCTTGATGAAATGATGCTAAAAATTGATGATCCTGATGATATAGCAGATGGGATACCATTACCCAGTGTGGGATCAAATAGTCAACCTCATGGTCGTTTATTCTTCCAAACAACTCAAGTAGCGCAAAACCTACCGAAGGAATTACCCGGATCTAAAGCTGACAATGATATTTTAGGCATTGCCATTAGTTTGCAGCAAGAAAAATCAGATACCACGGTTATTCTAGTTTCCAAAGATATTAACTTACGTATTAAGGCATCCGTATTAGGCATTAATGCTGAAGACTATTTTAATGATAAAGTCTTAGATGATGTAGACCTACTCTATCTTGGTGCAACTGAGTTAGCCGCAGATTTTTGGGATGATCTGAATCGATTAGAGTCATGGACTGAAGATGGCCGCACCTTTTATGAAATTGAAGGAGACGTGGTTAAAGACTGGTATCCCAATCAACTTATTTATTCACCTAGTGAAGATGAAAACTCGATAGAAGCTATCGTAAGAACGACTACTGAAACTACGGCAACAATTGAACTACTCCATGATTATCGAAAAGAAAGTCATGCTATATGGGGAATTATGGCACGTAACCGCGAACAAAACTTCGCACTAAATTTGTTAATGGATCCTGAGGTCGACTTTGTCAGCCTTCTTGGACAGGCTGGCACAGGTAAAACACTATTAACATTAGCAGCTGCACTTACCCAAACAATAGAACATAAACGCTATTTTGAAATAATTATGACTAGAGTGACAGTCCCAGTTGGAGAAGATATTGGTTTCTTACCCGGAACTGAAGAAGAAAAGATGACCCCTTGGATGGGTGCATTAATGGATAATTTAGAAGTCCTTAATAAAACAGATGTTGCTGAAGGTGAATGGGGACGGCAAGCAACCAATGATTTATTGCAAAGCCGCATTAAAATTCGCTCTCTTAACTTTATGCGAGGACGAACATTTTTAAGTCGCTTCCTGATTATTGATGAAGCCCAAAACCTGACTTCAAAACAAATGAAAACACTGATTACTCGCTCAGGTCCGGGAACAAAAGTGGTATGTTTGGGTAATATTGCCCAAATTGATACGCCTTATTTAAGTGAAACAACGTCAGGTTTAACCTATGTTGTAGATAGATTTAAAGAGTGGGAACATAGTGGACACATCACATTATTACGCGGCGAACGTTCACGTTTAGCTGACTTTGCATCTGAACATCTATAAATCTGGCATAATATGTGCAAATTATATTTATTTATAATGTCACTTTGTTAAGCTTAGCGTTTAAATGCTAAGTAGCGATAATTAGGAGCCTAAGCAGCATGGAACATATGCCTGAATTTAATAGTGATCGACGCGAGTTTTTTCGTATCACTGACAGTGTTTATATTGAGTTTTCAGAGCTAGATAGCCATGAAGCTGAACGACTAGTCCCTATTATCAGAAATCCTATTCCTAGTGATACTGGCCAACACAAACAAAAAATTGATGCGATTCAGACAAATCTAAGTCACGTGATCGACCAAATTAATCAGACTGATCGTGATGTAGCCAAAGCGCTGCGCTTACTTGATGAAAAGATAAACCTAGTTACACAGTCCATCATGCTCCAACAAAAGAGTTCTGATGACCGAGATGTGATTGAAGCTAATCTTAGTGGCGGAGGAATCGCATTTCTAGTCTCAGAGCCTATTTCGGTGAAAAGTGCTGTTGAAGTTCATATCGAATTTTTGTCTTCTGGCAGTGTTATTCACGCTATTGCCAATGTTATTGGCTGTGCCAAATTCCATGATGCCCCAAAAGAAACGCCCTATTTATTACGACTTGTCTTTAGCCATATGAGTGAATTAAATCGTAATTTATTGGTCAAACACACGCTATCTCGTCAGGCTTTAGAACGCAGATTAAGTAAAGAGCAAACTACATAGTTCAATAAGTATCGGTCGAACTAACAAATAAAAAAAACGATATCTACACACCACCAGCATCTATTACACCTGAAGCGATAATGAGGCTGATTAATGTTGTTGATGCATGTGTGCCTGCGAATAAACATGAGCGTATAAGTCGTATTGAAATAAAAATCGATCTTCTCCCGTCAGGCACGACTCTTCATGCGATAAAGTCTATGAAGATACAAAAGCCCCTATCACTTACGTCTCGTATTTAGTCATGATAGAAATTTATTGTAAGGCATACGCTGAGCAGGCAAGTAGAAGAGCTACGCACAAAATTAACTCAAAAACCTGATTCAGCTACTCTCTAAATTAATTAAGTTTCACAATAATATCTTGTAAAACATTTGCCGTCGCATGAACACGATCTGTTGCATTAGATAAGTGTCGGTACAACTCGCGGTGTTTGAACATATTTAAATAGTCATCACCTTGAAATAACTCACCTAATGCTATGCGATATTTTTTCTCAGCACGACGTTCTGTATGTCGAGCTGCCGCCGCATAATCCACCGCCTTATCAGGAGAAGTCGCTAACAAACCAAATCCATCGACTAGTGCCTGAACACCATTTTGTAATTCAAGCGCCATACTACGACTTGAATTATCAGCCTGTACGTCCAAAACCTTCATTTCATGATACGTACTTTTAGTATAGGTAACGATACGATCTAATGCCGCTATCGCACGATATATATCTTCTCTATCCATAGGAGTGGAAAAGGCTTTATTCAATTGATTTAAGCTCTGCATTCGAATTCTGTCAGCCTCATGCTCATCATTTTTCAACAGTTTCCCCGCTTGTACATCTCCTGTATTCATAAACAATACGAGATTATTAACCGTTAAAGAAACCTGCTGACATTGAAGGTGTAACAATTCGAAGAAATCAGGGGTTTTAGGGAAAACGCGATCAATTAGTTTTGCAATCATGGTTTATTATCTCGTTATCATCAGACTAGTATAAATGCGTGATACACAGTATTAATTAGAAAATAAGCAATGGAAGCAACTAAGGCAGACAGAGGAATAGTAATTCCCCATGTTGTCAGTATTTCTTTTGCTTTTTTCCATTTTACTGCTTTTGGACGATCTGAAGCACCAATTCCCATAATAGACGAACCTACTACATGTGTTGTCGAAACAGGTGCGCCGATGAGCGATGCAGTGAATATCACACTACACGCTGTTAATTGTGAGTTAAAGGCGTGAATTGGACGAATTTTATAAATTGAAAAACCTAAGGTACGAACAATTCTCCAGCCCCCCATCAACACACCTAGCGTCATCGCTGTTGCACAAGCAGCAATAACCCATAAAGGTACTACAAATTCGCTAATATATCCTGATAGCAAGAGGATAAGCGTTAAAATACCCATACTTTTTTGAGCATCATTCGCACCATGGGAAAAGGCGAGTCCGGCAGCCGTTACCCACTGACCACGGCGTAATGTTTTATTGATTGTTGGCTTTGCTGCTCTCAACAATAACATCATAAAGCGTTGCAGAAAAAAGCCAACAGAAAAACCAATTATCGGTGATAACACCAGCGCTAACAGTACTTTTGTCACACCTGTAAAATGACCATGAGACAACTGTGAAAAACCCCAGACAACATGTTCAGGTCCAACGGAGATGATCACGGCTCCAATCAACCCTCCCACTAATGCATGTGACGATGATGAAGGAATACCTTTCATCCAAGTAAATAAATTCCACAATGTTGCTGCAACAAGACCCGCCAATATGACTAACAAGGCCTTAATAGCCTCAACATCACCTAAGTCTATAAACTTACCGATAGTATTGGCTACCGCAGTCCCACCTAATACAGGCCCTAAAAACTCAAAGCCTGCAACAATCAAAACAGCTTGTGTTGGCGTCATCGCTCTAGAGGCAATGATTGTAGCAATAATATTCGATGCATCGTGAAAACCATTAGTAAAATCAAATACTAATGTAATCAAAACAGCTAATACTAAGAATAGTAATAAAACATCCATCTTTGTGAATATTCCAATAGGAAGATTAGCTATTCATTATGGCTAACTCGCTCACTTTAGGCAATGCTATACACTATAAAAACCGATGTTTTACAAAGGCGTAGTACATCACAGGAATAACTAATAATGTAAGTACTGTAGAGACTAATATTCCAAACAATAAAGCCACCGCTAATCCATTAAAAATAGGGTCGTCAAGAATAAACAATGCACCTAACATCGCGGCTAATGCAGTTAAAATTATAGGCTTTGCTCGGACTGCTGCTGCCTGAATGACAGCTTCTTCTAACTTCATCCCGCCAGCAATCGCCTGATTGATAAAATCGACCAATAGAATCGAATTTCGCACTATAATTCCTGCCATAGCGATCATGCCAATCATAGAGGTAGCCGTAAACTGAGCTCCTAATAAGGCATGCCCAGGCATAACACCAATGATTGTTAATGGTATTGGCGCCATAATCACTAAGGGGATTAAATATGATTTAAATTGGGCAACAACAAGTAAATAAATCAATATAATTCCGACCGCATAGGCTAAACCCATATCACGGAAAGTCTCATAAGTAACTTGCCATTCACCATCCCATTTAACACTATCATTCACAGGTAAAATAGGTGCATTAATAAAGTATTGATCAATGTTTTTCTGCTGTAATTGATTATAAATATCAAACATTCCATATAAAGGACTGTCTAACTCTCCAGCCATATCTGCAGTCACAAAACTAACGGGTAATAAATCTTTATGGAAAATGGTCTGCTCTCTTTCAGTTTCAATCACTTCGACCACATCACCAATAGCAATCAATGAACCTGAATGATTTCTTAATCTAAGCTTCAAAATTGCAGAAAGGTCACGTTGCTCACTGACAGGAAACTCGAGACGTAAAGGGATAGCATGTTTGACTGCAGAGTCATGCAAGTAGCCGACATCTTCACCCGCCAAAGCAATGCGAACAGCAGTCACAATCTGAGCTTGAGATAAACCTAATATCGCAGCCTTCTCACGATCTACTTTTAGTATCTTTCGTGGCGCTTTAACTTCAACCGTATCATCAATATCAACCACATCATCTGTCTGCTCAAATACTGCTCTTATCTGCTTAGCTCGTTCTAACTGACTGTTGTAATCTAGCCCATAAACCTCAGCGACAATTGGCGCTTGTACCGGTGGACCTGGTGGTACTTCAACAATTTTGACATTACCTCCCCAGCGTTTACCAATCTCTTGTAATGGCACACGAGTGGCGCTAGCAATCTCATGACTTTTACGATCACGTAATGTTTTCTCTGTTAGATTAACTTGAATATCAGCAACCTCAGCACCTTCACGTAAATAATACTGCCTCACCAAACCATTAAAATTAATGGGGGCTGCCGTGCCAACATAGACCTGATAATCAGTTACTTCTGGTACCGTTGCAATATAGGCACCTAATTCTCGTAATAAGCCTGCTGTACGCTCTAAACTCACATCTTCAGGCATATCAACTACAACTTGGAATTCAGATTTATTATCAAACGGTAGCATTTTCAATACGACCAATTTAACCATTCCTAAACCGACTGATCCTGCGATCAAAGTAATCATGACAAAAAATAATATCCAACGCCAAAAACGTCCTGCCTGATTGATTACAAACAAGCCTATCGTATTGTGGAAGAACCTATACGTTAGTGTATTTGGTCGAACTGCTTCTGAACCAGAATGAGTATTGTTATGGCGTTGTTTTGCTAACATCTTCAATACCATCCAAGGTGTCAAAATGTACGCAACAAGCAAAGATAACAGCATACCAATACTGGCATTAATAGGAATTGGGCTCATATAAGGCCCCATCAGCCCCGTAACAAATGCCATCGGCAATAAGGCTGCAATAACGGCAAACGTAGCAAGAATAGTTGGCCCGCCCACTTCATCAACAGCAAGAGGAATAATCTCTCTTAATGTCTTTCCTCCAATCTGATGATGACGGTGGATATTTTCCACCACGACAATGGCATCATCAACCAAAATACCGATAGAAAATATCAAGGCAAAGAGTGAAACACGATTTAGCGTGAACCCCCACGCCCATGAGGCAAATAACATTAACATTAAAGTAACAACAACGGCGACACCAACAATGATTGCCTCACGCCACCCCAGTGCTAACAGCACTAAAAAGACCACGGCAAGAGTCACAAACACTAATTTTTTAATTAAAGTTTGAGCCTTATCATCAGCTGTTTTACCATAATTTCTCGTCACGGTGACTTCTACACCTTCCGGCACAAAGACACCTTTAAGATCGTTAAATCTAGCAATTACAGAATTGGCAATATTAACGGCATTCATACCCGGTTGTTTTGCAATTGCTATGGTGACAGCAGGAAATTCACCTTGTATGGTGATACCTTTTGATTCTGCCGCAGGCCCTGTTCCAAACCAAGCATAACGTGAAGGCTGATCCGTTCCAGTTAAAACAGTTGCCACATCTTTTAAATAAACAGGAATACCATTATTCACACCTATGACTAATGATGAAATCTCTTCAACCGTCGTTAAAAACGTACCTGCTTGTACAGATGACTGCTGATCAGATTTTACTAATATTCCCGCCTCAGAAGAGCTGTTTGCTGCTAGAAAAGCCTGTTTTAAACCTTCAATATCAATGTCATACCCCGTTAAGCGTTGAGGATCGAGTTGAATTCTCACCACATTGTCAGGGCCGCCTATGGTGTATATATCGCGTGTGCCTGGTACACGTTTTAATTCAGCTTCAACAGCATGTGCCACTTTTTGTAGCTCATGTGCACCTCGCTGAGGATCATCAGTCCATAAGGTCAAACTAACAATAGGTACATCATCAATACCCATTGGTTTAATAATGGGTTGAGATACACCTAAATTCTTTGGCAACCAATCACTATTTGAATAAATCTTATTGTATAAACGGACAATTGCCTCAGTTCTGGACTCACCAACCTCAAACTGAGCAGTAAGAATAGACATCCCCGGTTTAGAAACGGAATAAATATGTTCTAACCCTGTAATCTCAGAAATAATTTGCTCTGCTGGCGTAGAGACAAGTCGCTCTACTTCACCCGCCGACGCGCCAGGGTAAGCAATAAAGATATTGGCAAACGTCACATCAATTTGTGGCTCTTCTTCACGGGGAGTGACCAAAACAGCAAACAGGCCTAGTAGTAAGCCAATTAATGCCAATAATGGTGTTATTTCAGTATCTTGAAACTGTTTTGCAATTCGTCCTGAAATCCCTAAGGTGCTATCACTCATCGTTGAGACCTAGAACTATTCATTTTCAACTGTTTTGCTGCAGCTAAGGGATCAACTGCTACCCGTTCTCCTATAGACAAACCCGCTAAGACCTCTCGCTGTTCATCATCAAGTTTACGGCCTAAACGTACTTGTCTAAAAATCAAACGTTGACCTTCAGATATCACATATACGCCTGAAACCTCACTTCTCTGAACAATAGCTGACTGTGGCACGACCCGAATGTACTCATCGCCAACAATAAACTGTAGCTTGCCAAACATACCTGGATAGATATTTTCACTATTAACAGGCAAATCAACACGTATTTTAAAACTATGACTTTTAACGTCAGCCTGAGGAATGACCGTTATTTTTGTTCCCATAACGTCATGTCCATCAACTAATTTTAATACGGGCTTATCTGCTACTTTAATAGCCGCTATCAAATATTGAGGAATATTTACGACAGCACGTAAATACTCTAATGACACACCAGTCATCAAATGCTGTCCAGGACTCGCCATTTCACCTAATTCAATAAACCGCTCTGTCACTACACCACTATATGGGGCGATAATTGTAGTATAAGACAACTGTACTTTCGCCTCATCCAATTGAGCCTGACGAGATTTAATCTGTGCTTGAACCGCCTGAAGCTTAGCATTTGCAGCACTTAAATCTGCATTTGCTTTATCAAGTGCCGCTTGGGAAAGAAGTTTGCGCTTAAAAAGACTTTTTACACGTGTTGATTCTGATGACGCTTCTTTGTATCGAGCAGATGCTTCACGACTTTGGGCTTTGTCAGCAGATAAACTAGCTTCAATTTGTGCGACCCTTGCCTGAAACTCTTCATCACGAAATTTCATAATGACTGCACCTTTTGGCACAACATCATTCACATCATAATTAAGCTCTACAACTTCTGCTGAAATTCGTGATGACACGGTTGAATCATGAATTGCTTCAATAACCGCATCAAATACTTCTATTTGTGGAAATGACTTTTCTTCAACCGTTGCAAATTCCAGACCTGTATCCGCAAAACTCACTGTTAAATGAGTCAATAATAAGCTTGTTAACAACGTCAAAATAAGTGTCTGTATTGGGAGTCGTGTCATAGCACAAGCCTTGTTAATGTTATTTATGTCTACTGTGCATCAACTCTCATTTTGATGCAAGGAACCTATATATTAGCAAATGCTAATCAACAAACCAATGTTTTACAAAAAATTAACATTTTGTCACTTTATCGAGGTGTATGATATCAGCATATAAAAATGTTAACTGTTCAAAAAAACTAAGGAGATAATCAGGATGAAATCACCATTTACTTTACTTGCACTTTCAACACTTCTAGCCTTGCCAGCCTTTGCTGATGAGATAGAACGACGTACAACACTCAATGACCAAACTGCTGTTGCTGTGACGATATACAATGACAATCTGGCCTTAATAAAAGACCAAAGAACACTCAAACTAAATAAAGGTTTTAATAATTTAGCTTTTCGCGGTGTCAGTGCCAAAATTCGCCCCGAAACTGCTCTACTCAGAAGTCTTAACCCAAACATATCACTCAATGTTCTTGAGCAAAATTTTGATTTTGACTTACTCACGCCTCAAAAATTATTAGAGAAATTTACGGGTAAACACATTCGCTATTCATCTATAAACCCTGCAACAGGTGTTGAAACGGTTGAAGATGCAACTGTATTAAGTACCAATGGTGGTGTGACTTTAAAAATAGACGACCGAATCATCACTAATCCCTATGGTAATTTCATCTTCGACCAAGTGCCTGATAACTTGCGAGACAAACCAACCCTACTTACTCAATTAAATAGTTCGAGTAGCGCCAAGCAAACTGTCGAGCTGGGCTATCTCACCAGTGGTTTATCTTGGAAGGCAGACTATGTCGCTGAACTCAATAGTGACGATAGCCAACTGAATTTAACAGGATGGATCACACTAAACAATCAAAGTGGAACCTCTTATAACAATGCAAAACTACAGCTCGTTGCTGGAGATGTAAATCAAGTTAAAA
>Ga0209495_1000960_pt1 | contig 21013 bp, 27 predicted proteins | sample EN1Hudsemesocosm_FD_184629 | JGI IMG/M metagenome (GOLD analysis project Ga0209495, IMG submission 184629) | Methane-oxidizing microbial communities from mesocosms in the Hudson Canyon - EN1E Hudson Canyon (SPAdes) (version 2) | ecosystem: Environmental > Aquatic > Marine > Cold seeps | place... | reverse complement strand
AGTACATTCTGTATTAGGTGAGTTTAATGTGAATAATTTAAATTTATCAGCTTTAGGCACTAAAACAGATGGTTATAAACTTCGAGCCATAGATTCAAAAAATAAAGCCAATATGGATGTGTTGGCAGACATAAAACAAAAGAACATTATACTTTCTGGATATATTGATGCTCACTCCACTGTTGCTAAGCAGCTTGAGTCTTTATTACCTGTTATTGCAACAAAGCAAGGAAATAAGTGGATAGTATCTTGGCAAGGAATTGTGCCTAAAATTTAGTCCTCCACTTCAGATGCCTCTCTTTAATAAGGGGGGGTATGCTTATTTTTATCACATATTATCTATTGTAACCATTGATTTAAGGACTAATACATACCCCCCCCTTTAAAGTGGGGTTGTTTGAAAATGAAGAAAGTTATAAATTGTAGTTGCTCTATCTTCTATAGACTAAATATTTTTGGAGAAAATTTAATGAATAAACTGAAAAAGATTCTTGTAACTTCAATTACAGCTGCAACTATGATGACTGCCGTGACTGCACATGCAGGTGTTTGTAATGATGTTACATTTGCAGAGTTCAAGACTGCTATGAAATTATCATATGAAGAAACACAAGGTGCTGGTTTCAGCTTGCCAATGTGGGCAACACTAATGAATAAACAAGGTAAAATTTGCTACGTCTCTACAGTAAAAGGTTTAGATGAGTTCGGTGCAGGTACTGCAGTTGGTAATGGTGGTGCTGAATCTACTAACAATGCTTGGTTAGGAAGTCGTGTTATTTCAGCTCAAAAAGCATTTACAGCTAATGCATTTAGCTTAGATGGCTTGGCTATTTCTAGTGGAGCACTTTCTGTTACCGTTTATCCTGGTGGTAGTTTATATGGATTGCAACACAGTAACCCTGTTGATGCAACCGAAGCGTATGCTGGTGACCCTTCAACTTATGGCACTTCATCTGATCCATTAATGGGTAAAACAATTGGTGGTGTCAATGTGTTTGGTGGTGCTGTGGCGTTATATGATGGTGGTGTAAAAGTGGGTGCTGTGGGAGCATCAGGTGATACTTCTTGTCGTGACCATACTTTTGCGTATCGTATGCGTGTTAATTTAGGTTTAGACACTGAACCTAATGATGATGGTTTAGCACAGGTTGGGAATCCAGCGGCCCTTTTCGAAATACCAGCTTGTGGAGTTAATGATCCTTCAGTAACTGTCTACCAAGCTGCCGATGATAACGGTATTCGTTCTCCAGCTCCGTAATTTAATTTGTTTGTATTCACAAATTGTTTCATATGGAAGCCCCCGTTGTGCGGGGGCTTTTTTATGTCATAATGTTGACTTGTTAAGTTGGCTTATATGGAGTTATATTAATGCAACGAAATGCAGGATTTACCCTTTTAGAATTATTAGTAGTTATGGTGATTATTGGCCTTTTAGTGGGCTATGTTGCACCACGTTACTTTTCACAGTTAGGTAAGTCTGAAATTAAGGCCGCACGTTCTCAAATTGCCGCACTTGAAAAAGCATTAGATATTTATCGATTAGATTTAGGCTATTATCCTTCACAAGAAGCAGGCTTGGCAGCATTGAATAACGCGCCAGAAAATGAGCCTAAATGGTTTGGACCTTACCTTGAGAAAGCGATACCGTTAGACCCTTGGGGGCAAGCCTATATTTATCGTATTCCTGGTGAAAAGGGTGAGTATGATTTATTTTCCTATGCTAAAGATAGGCGATTAGGTGGCAGTGGCGAGAACGCTGATATTTATAATCGTTAAGTTATAAATTTTACATTATGCAGTTCCAACTTAGGGTTATACGCCCACAGTCAACCCCTGAAGTAATACAGCTTGAGGCTCTATCAGATGATGATGCTCGTCGTTTAGCGATTCAGCAGGGGTATACTGTTTTACGAGTAGAAAAAAAGGGTCGGCGTAAGCGAGACTTTCCTTTATTATTTTTTTGCCAAGAATTACGCGTGTTATTAGAAGCTGGCTTAACCTTAACGGAAGCTATTGAAACATTAGTTGAGAAAGAAACTAACACCGATGTACAGGCAACGATTGCAAGTGTTTTGGCTTCATTGCAAAATGGCCGCCAGTTTTCTGATGCTTTGTCAGCACAGTCTGATTACTTCCCTGGCTTATTTGTTGCGAGTGTTAAAGCCTGTGAAACAACGGGGAATTTGCCGGAAGGCTTGCAACGATTTTCATTGTATTTAGAACAAATTGATATTTTACGGAAGAAAATTATTAGTGCATCGATTTACCCAGCACTAGTACTAGCATTTGGCGGTTTGGTATTATTATTTTTATTAGGTTATGTAGTACCACGTTTCAGTCAAATTTATGAATCTCGTTCAACTGATTTATCTTTTGCATCTGAGGTATTAATGAATATTGGACAAACCGTTGATAATCACGGTGTATTATTACTTGGGGTTATAGTTTTTATTGTCATTGCAGCCATAAGTGCCTTTTCTCAACCAGTTGTGATAGCCAAATTAGGTACATTCATTACACGGTTACCTAAAATAGGTGAACGAGTGAGAATTTATCATTTAAGTAGGTTTTATCGTACCTTTGCCATGTTGTTACGCAGTGGTATTCCTGTGGTTTCGGCATTAACTATGGTTAATGATTTGCTAGGGCAAACATTACGACAAAATGTGACGACAGCAAGACAGTTGATTAGTGATGGTTTACCCTTTGTAGAGGCAATGTCATCTTGTGGTCTCACGACTCCAGTTGCATCACAATTATTTCGTGTCGGTGAAAAATCTGGCCGTTTAGAGGTGATGATGGAGCGAGCAGCAAGCTTTCATGAACAAGAAATGTTACGGTGGGTTGATGCCTTTACTAAATTATTTGAGCCATTATTAATGGCGGCTATTGGTTTGGTTATTGGTGTGATTGTACTATTGATGTATTTACCTATTTTTGAATTGGCGAGCGGCATACAATGACACATAATGTAACGGCACTTGCGAGTATCGATGAATTAATTCAGCAAGCCTGTGAGTTGACTTTGGGTGATCAAAATCCACTAATGTTTTTGCATGAAGAAAGTGGGCTTACTTCAGATCAGTTAGTGATAGACTTGGCTGAATTCTTTTCATACGATGTGATTAATTTTGATCAAATGTCGGGCTACAATCCTGCCTTTGACTTGATGTCTTTTTCAGATGCATTACAACATGATTGTGTTGTATTACGTGATGAGAAGGATGATTTACTATTTGTCTTTTCAGATGTCTTTGATCAAAATATATTTGCTTGGGCTGCAGAAAAATTAGCCTTGCCATTCATTAATAGGTTAGCTTCAACTGCTGATATAACTGCTTATTTAAGTAAGCAAGAGGAATCAATGCGCGCCGTTGACTCTGCTTTGTCCTCTGTGGATACGGGGGATAGTCAAGCAAGTCCTATTGAAGAACTATCATTAAGTAGCATTGAGAGAGACGATAGTCAGGTTGTCAAATTGGTGCGCTCAACACTTTATGATGCGTTGAAAGCCGACGCAAGTGATATACATATCGAAACTATGCCGAAAGGCTTAGCCATTAAATATCGCTTGGATGGTGTGATCAGTCAAATGGGTGCTGTTAGTGAAGCGGGTATGGCTGAACAGGTTGTCTCACGTATTAAGGTCATGGCAGAACTAGATATTACTGAAACACGTGTGCCACAAGATGGCCGTTTTCGTGCTGTCTATCGTGGGCGAGAAATTGATTTTCGCGTGTCTATTATGCCAAGTGTGCATGGTGAAGATGTCGTGATTCGAGTGCTCGATAAACAGTCTCTTGCTGATCATGTTGGTGGACTTCGACTTGATTACCTTGGGTTTGAAGATAGTGTAATGAAGGTGATGCGTCGTCACTTCAAGAGTCCGTATGGCATGATCTTGGTTACAGGACCAACTGGCAGTGGTAAGACAACAACTTTATATGCTGCGATTAGCGAAATTAATCATGGTACAGAAAAGATTATTACTATTGAAGATCCTGTTGAATATCAGCTAGCAGGTGTATTACAGATACCTGTTAATGAGAAAAAAGGGTTGAACTTTTCTTTAGGTCTTCGTTCAATACTTCGCCATGATCCCGATAAGATCATGGTGGGTGAAATTCGTGATGCTGATACGGCACAAATTGCAGTTCAATCTGCTTTGACAGGGCATTTGGTGTTTACGACTGTGCATGCAAATAATGTGTTTGATGTCATTGGTCGCTTTCTGAATATGGGGGTTGACCCATACAGTTTTGTTTCAGCCTTAAATATTGTTATTGCCCAGCGTTTGATTCGTATAGTCTGCCCATCTTGTTCTGAACCTATTGCTATAGATGCTGAATTAAGAGTTCTATCAGGGGTAACTCCTCCTGTACATGCACAACCTGTACATGCAAAAGGTTGTGGTTCATGTCGTGGTACAGGTTATAACGGTCGACGTGCTGTGGCGGAAGTATTATGCATAGATGATGAGTTGCGCGAGTTAATTGCGACACGTGCCCCTATTCGTCAAATTAAAGAGCATGCACGTAGTCAAGGTACTTATTTATTACGTGAGGCAGCATTAGAAATGGCATGGCGTGGAGAAACAACATTAGAAGAGGTGAACCGTGTTACAGCGATGGCGTAAACCTATCACCATAGCCTTAACACCTGAGAGTATCTCAATCAATTCGGGTGAAAAAGCAATACAAGTCATAGAACTGCAAAAATATGCTAATAATGACTCATGGAATCAGGCTCTGATAGCGCTTGAGAAAGATGCAATTAATATACGCCCAGGAAGGCTTAAATTTATACTTTCAAATCACTATGTTCGTTATGCTATTTTACCGTGGCAGTCGGATATTTATTCGAAACAGGATTGGCAATCATTGGCAGAAAATCATCTACGAAGCTTGTATGGTAGTGTTGTAGAGAGTTGGAAAATTAGTGTTGCAATGCAGGGCTATGGCAAGCCAATCATTATTAGTGCAATTGATCTGCTGTTATTAGAACGATTAGAGGTATTGGCAAAGGAATTTGACTGGATAGTGATGTCTGTCGAGCCTGCTTTGATGACGGTATTTAATCATTATCGTAACAGTGTTAAGGCTAATGGTTTCTTGATGATGATAGAACCTGAGCGTGTTTTATTGGCGGAATGGGTAAAAAACCATTTTGTGAGTTTTACTATTAGTTGTCCAACATCAGGTGAAGAGTTAGCTGAAAGTAGCAAGCTTATCAAACGAAATATAAGGCTTAAGAGCTCTGCTCTACCAGTAAACATTAATGTATTTAGTAATAATGAAAACCGATTAAATAGTGAAGCGGGAAAGATAATAATAAACCCATTAAATAGTAATCATGCTGTAATGAGTTCAATGATGGCAGAGTTAATATGAAACTTTTGCAATTAGATTTCTCTGAGCTTAAGCAGCGTAAGCAACAACAGTCAAATTTAGTTGTTGTCTTTTTATTATTGTTGATCTTCGTAGGGTTATTTTTTGAGTATACTCGTATTGATAATAAAATCACGGCTATTGAAGATTCGATAGCGACCTCACAAGGACGCAAACCAAGTAGACAGGTCAAGCCAAGCGAACAAGATTTACGAACAATGAAAATTGCGAGTGCTATACAGCAGAAATTAAACTTTCCTTGGCATGAATTGTTGGCAGCAATTGAGCAGGTTAAACAGCAGGCGACTAGTATAGATTTAATGGCTATTCAACCTAACCCAGTAAAAAATGAAATTTTACTGAGTGCTGAAGCGCCAAATTTAAAAACAATGCTAGCATTTGTTTCATTATTGCAGGAATTTACTATTTTTGAGGATGTGTTACTAATTAATCAACATCGTATTGAATCAGAAAAGGATGGGCGTTTAGCTTTTTCTCTAAAAATGGGATGGCGAGTTTAATGGTTAAGCTACAGTGGATAGTTACCCGGATTGCAGATAAAGTAGGTCTTGCGGCAGGTATGGCATGGTTACTATTATTAGCAATAGTATTGTATCTTCTTTATGTGTTTTTACCCGTACAGCAACAATTACAATTGCTAGAGCAGCAGGCGTTAGAAACACCCAAAGTTCAACAAGTAGTGTATGTCTATACTTCGCCTAGTGAGCAGCTTTTTTCAAAAATCCCTGCTATTAATATGTTGACAACACGTATCCAAAGTATTTTTGATCTTGCTAAGAAACAAGGCATTGAAATTAATGAGGTTGCTTATAAAGATGAGAAAAAATTAGGGGAAACAGTTGTTCGCTATACAATGAACTTTTCTATTGCCGCCTCTTATCCAATGATAAAAGCATTTATTGTTGATACTTTGGCCACATTGCCATACGTAGCTTTAGAAAAGCTAACATTTGAACGAGATGGGCATAATGTAAACCGTATATCAGCGCGTCTTCAATTTACTTTATATTTGGTGCGCTAAGTGGCAAGTGAAACACTAAAACGTTGGTTGATATTGGGTGGGTTATTGGCGCTAACTATATGGTTAGTTTGGACTCTGCCAGAGATAAAGAATAATAGTGTCTTGGCGGTGGTGAATCCAACAAGAACTGCAACTTCACATGATGAGGGGCAAAACAACAAGCTTGATTATGTGTTTGAACTTAAACAGCGAACACCGTCTAGTGGTAATGAGTTTGATGTGTTTGGAACGCAAGTAAAACAGACTAACCATAAAACTAAGCTAATTGCTAAAGCAAGTCCAGTGCTTAAACCTACAATACCTAGATTGCCATTCAGTTATGTTGGTAAATTAGTTGAAAATGGTGTGGTAAAAGTATTCTTAATGCAGGGTGATGCCCTGCATATTGTTAAATCAGGTGATAAAATGGGATTGAAGTACCAAATAAAAGAGGTGACGGAGCAGCAGGTTACTTTTCTTTATTTACCATTAAATATTACTCAGACAATGAGTATAGGAAAAGCACCTTGAATAAACATAACTTAAAATTGGCACAGATTATGAGTAAAACACCATTTAGTTTATCCCATTTAGCCGTCTGTTTGACCCTCATTTTTGGTCTTACAGCATGTAATACAGCTGATATGTTTACTAAAAAAGAGCGTGATGATCAAGAATTAGATCCTACTGTTCCTGAACAAGTGGATGAGATGAGGCAACAAGAACAGGCATTACAGGCATTAATGATTGAAGCTGATGCTGCATTAATGAATCGTGATTTTATTCTAGCCAAACAGATATATATGGAAATTCTTGTACTTGATGCAGAGAATTTGCGTGCAAAAGAAGGATTACGTCGCGCTACTATTTTCAGTGAACATGCTGCGACAATTGAGTATGCAACGACTTTAATTGGACAGGATGAAGATATTAATGCTCAGGCGGCAGATTTGTTGCGTGGAGTGCTTGTTGAAGATCCAAATAACCTTGATGCAGCTACTTTGTATAAGACTATTATAGACCGAACCGATGCGAAACGCATTGAGGCAATGCATACAAAACTGAAATATGACAATCCAGTATCGTTAGAATTCAGAGATACCGAGCTAAAAATCATCATTGAAGCCTTGGCGAAAGGAACTGGTGTGAATTTTATGCTAGATAAGGATGTTAAAAGTAACTTAAAAGCTTCCTTGTTTATTCGCAACGTATCACTAGAAGATGCTATTGATATGTTGGTACAATCGAATCAATTAAAGAAAAAAGTATTATCTGAGAATTCGGTAATTATTTATCCTGATACGGCATTAAAAGTCCGACAGTATCAAGATTTAATTATTCGAAGTTTCTTTTTAGAGTATGCGGATCCTGCCACAGTCAGTAAATTATTGTCATCCATGTTGGGAATAAGACAAATTCAAACAGATGAACGCCTGCCAATGATTATGATTAAAGATGTACCTGAAGTCATGGTTTTGGCAGAGAAACTGATTAAATCTCAAGATATTGCTGAACCTGAAGTGATGTTAGAGATGAATATTCTTGAAGTAAGGCGTAGTGCTATTACTGATAAGGGTGTGACGTGGCCAACGCAATTAACAGTACTATCTGATGGTGTATTGACTTTAGATGGATTAAAAAATATAGGTTCTAAGAATATTGGCGTGAGTCCTAATCCTTCTATTGTGTTTGATGGGCAAGATTCAAATGCGAATTTATTGGCGAATCCACGCATTCGAGTTAAAAATGGTGAAAAAGCCAAAATACATATTGGTGATCGTGTACCGGTGATTACATCGAATGTATCTTCAAACGGTGTGATTTCAGATAATGTGCAATATATTGATACAGGTTTAAAGCTGGAAGTAGAACCTGATATAAGTATGGGGGGAGATGTTACAATTAAATTAAATCTTGATGTTAGTTCCATTGGCGAAAAAGTGACAACAATAAGTGGTGCTGTCGTACCGCAAATAGGGACGCGAAGTACAGCAACGGAGCTACGTTTAAAAGATGGTGAAACACAAGTTCTGGCTGGCTTGATTAGTGATGAAGATCGTAAAACAGTTAATAAAATACCAGGATTGGGTGATATTCCAGTTTTAGGGCGCTTATTCTCAAAACACAGTGATGATAATGTGAAAACAGAACTTATATTGACCATAACGCCACATATTATTCGACCTAGAAAATCTCCTGATGCAACATTAGCAGAGTACTGGATGGGAACAGAGCTTCAAGTAGGGCGTGGAATGTCCGGCCCTAAGAAGCAAACAAGAGAAGATATTTCGAAATTATTTAGAGCGGGTGTTGCTCCAGGTTCTGCAAACAAACCAGCAGTTGCTCCAAAACATGACGCTGCACCACAAGGTTTGAATATGCCGCTACCACCTGGGCTAACCTCATCTTTCTAGATGTGATTCTGTTGATGGATATTAAGCTTCAATACAAAAATAGACATGGATTCTCTTATATTGAGATGATATTTACGGTGGCGATACTAGCTTTGTTAGCAACAGCTGCAGTGCCTTACGCTGAATTAGTGGTTATTCGCCAAAAAGAAGCGGAACTTAAACGTGGGTTACGTGAAATTCGCACAGCAATTGATAGTTATAAAAAAGCAGTGGAAGCTGGAAGAATTGCAAACCTTATAGATGAGTCAGGTTATCCTCAGAGTTTAGATGAGTTGGTGATGGGGGTTGAGGATATAAAAGATCCTCAAAAGAGGAAAATATATTTTTTGCGGCGATTGCCCAGAGATCCAATGTTTCCTGAACAGGATCAATTAGCCTCTCTAACGTGGGGAAAGCGTAGTTACGATAGTGAATCTGAGTTCCCAGAAGAGGGCGTTGATGTGTTTGATGTCTATTCTATGAGTCAACAAGAAGGATTAAATGGTGTTCCATATAATCAATGGTAAATTAAAAGGCTTTACTTTCGTTGAAGTCATGGTGGTATTAGCTATTGTGGCATTATTACTTACTATTGCTTTACCTCGTTATTTTTCAGGTTTAGAGCGGGCAAAAGAAGCTATTTTACATCAAGACTTAATGACAATGCGTGATGCCATCGATCATTATCATGCTGATAAAGGGATGTACCCATATTCTTTGAATGAATTGGTTCAAGAAAAGTATTTAAGAAGTATGCCTGTCGATCCCATTACGGAACTTGCCGACACATGGGTAACAGTCCCTTTGCCTGATTATTCTATCGGAGTTTATGATATTCGTAGTGGTGCTGAAGGTACGGCTATTGATGGCACTGCATATGCTGACTGGTAGTCATGGTCGCTGTTAGAGGCTTTGCTTATATAGCTTTACTTGCAATATTAGCAATATTAATGCTGGCCTTAACGTCAGCATCAGAAAATATTGCACAAAATGCAAAGCGTGAGCGTGAACAGCAATTATTCTTTGTAGGAGAACAATTTCGTAATGCGATTGGTCGTTATTATGAACAGTCTCCACAAGGTACAAAACAGTTTCCCAAAATTCTCGAAGTCTTATTAAAAGATAATCGGTCTATTAAGCCGGTTCGCCACCTTCGCAAGCTTTACTCTGATCCTATTACTAAGAGTGCATTATGGGGGTTAGTTAAAAATGAACAACAGCAAATTATTGGCGTATTTAGTATCTCTGCTGAAGAGGTGTTAATAACGAATTTTGATTCTAATGTGGTGAGTGTTGATATTGAGCAAGGCGTACTTATATATTCAGATTTAAAGTTTATATATGCACCCGAAAAAAGTTCCGATAATAAAATATTATCTTCTAAAAGTATTAAAGATGTTGGTTCATTTCAGTAGAGCATTAAGTTAGACAAATAAGTTTTTTAAGAAGCGTGATATGATACGCAGCAATGTTATCCCTTAATAAAATCTTCGAACGATTTGGAAAAAAGAAGCCTCGCATCCGTGGGAGGGGACTGAGTGATGTTCCTGAAGCGACCATCATTCCGCGATCTGAACATACTATTTCACGTAAACAAATTAGCTCTGCCGCTTTAAAGGTCTTAAATGGTCTGAAAGAAGCGGGTTATGACGGCTACCTTGTCGGTGGTTGCGTGCGCGATTTATTATTGGGCCATGAACCTAAAGACTTTGATGTGGCAACTAATGCCTCGCCTGAAGAAGTGCATAAAGTTTTCCGTCGTAGCCAGTTAATTGGGCGTCGATTTAAATTAGTCCATGTCCGTTTTGGCCGCGAGATTATTGAAGTTGCAACCTTTAGAGCGCCACCAGAAGTAGAACAGCATGTTGATGATGCTGGTCGTATCATGCGTGATAATGTCTATGGCACATTAGAACAAGATGCATGGCGTCGTGATTTCACTATTAATGCGCTTTATTACAATATTAATGATTTCTCAATTGTTGATTTCACTGGTGGTATTGCTGATCTTAAAGAAGGCAAAATAAAGCTAATCGGTGATGTTGAAACGCGTTACCGTGAAGACCCTGTTCGAATGCTCCGTGCAATACGTTTTGTCGGTAAATTGGGCTTGGTACTAGATGATGAGACTGAACGTCTTATTCCTACATTAGCGAGTTTATTAACAGATATTCCTGCTGCTCGCCTATTTGATGAATCATTGAAGTTATATTTAAGTGGTAATGCAGCTGTTACGCATGAGCTATTATGTCACTATCATGTGTTTGAACATTTGTTTCCGCAAACAGATGAACTATTACACAGTGAACAAGATCTCTATCCTAGAACGTTGCTTATCAAAGCGTTAGAAAATACCGATAAGCGGATTGACGAAGGTAAGCCTGTTACCCCTGCATTTTTGTTTGCAGCAATATTATGGGAGCCGGTTCGTCAGCGTTGGCAAGAACATATCTCACGAAATGTACCTCCTATGCCTGCACTACAACGTGCCGCAACCGATGTCATTGTTGAACAAGTTAAGCGTGTGGCAGTACCAAAACGTTTTACTATTATGACGCGAGATATTTGGACATTACAGCCTCGTTTAGAACAACGCTTTGGTAAGCGTGCTGTTCGACTATTGGCTCACCCAAAGTTTAGAGCTGGTTATGATTTTTTATTATTACGTGAAGAGTCTGGTGAGCCTTTAGCTGAGCTAACTGAGTGGTGGACACAGTTTCAAGTGGCCACAGAAGATGAGCAGCTAACGATGGTTAAGAATTTGGCTCCGGTTAGTAAAAAAAGAAAACCACGTCGCCGCCGGAAAAAAGCTAAACCTGCTGCAAAGAGTGAATAATGAAAGGCGTTTTTATTGGTTTAGGAAGTAATTTAGCCGATCCTATCGCTCAGATTGAATCAGCGACTACTGCATTAGATGAACTAGATGAAATAACAGTGATTGCTAAATCATCTTTGTATTCTAGCCCGCCGATGGGGCCGCAAGATCAACCTGATTATATTAATGCCGTTGTTGAGATTGATACCACTTTGTTCGCCCATGATTTGTTAGATAAATTACAACAAATTGAACAACAACAGGGACGAGTTAGACAGCGTCATTGGGGTGAACGTACTATTGATTTAGACTTACTCGTTTATGGCAATAATATTCTTGATGATGAACGTTTAAATGTACCTCATCCTGGCATATCAGAACGATCATTTGTGTTATATCCTTTAGCAGAAATAGCCACAGACTTAAAAATTCCCACGATGGGGAATATTGAGCAATTGCTTAAAAATTGTCCACGAGATGGATTAGAGCGAATGGAATAAAGATGAATAAAGTATCATTACCACATCGTTATATTGTTGTTGAAGGCCCTATAGGTGTGGGTAAAACACATCTAGTGAAACGCTTGGCAGAGAGTTTTTCTGGTACAACGCTATTAGAACAGCCAGAGCGAAATCCCTTTTTAGAGAAGTTTTATCTTCAGCCTAAACAATCAGCATTACCTACTCAACTTAGTTTTCTAATGCAGCGGGTAAAATTAAGCAAAGCACTGCAGCAAGATGATTTATTTAATGAGCTGCAAATTGCTGATTTTATGGTTGAAAAAGATCGTTTATTTGCTCAGATTACCTTAGATGATGACGAGTTAGCACTATACAATATGGTGTATGATAATTTGACTCTGCATCATAGAGCGCCAGATTTAGTCATTTATTTGCAAGCTCCTTTAGCCGTGCTAAAAACACGTGTAACACAGCGAGGGATTGGCTATGAGCAGCGTATTGAAGATGCTTATTTACAGCGATTAACAGATGGTTATGCCGATTTTTTCCATTATTATGATGATTCACCACTATTAATTGTTAATGCCGAACAAATTGATTTGGTAAATAGTGAGCAGGATTATCAGAATTTGTTAGAGCAAATAAGCACATTACAAAGTGGTAGACAGTTCTACAACCCTTTACCTGTAAAAGAGAAATAAAGATGAGTCGCTTAAATTTAACGAGTCTTCGTAAAATGAAAGCTGAGCAGAGCAAGATTGCTATGCTTACGGCTTATGATGCTAGTTTTGCTCATGTATTAGAACAGGCTGGTGTAGACGTTATCCTTGTTGGTGATTCTCTAGGTATGGTGATCCAAGGGCAGGAGAGTACCTTGCCTGTGACTGTTGAAGATATGATTTATCACACTCGAAATGTTATTCGCGGCAGTGAAAAAGTATTTGTTATCGCGGATATGCCTTTTATGAGTTACTCCAATACTGAGCAAGCCATTAGTAATGCTGCACGCCTAATGGCCGAAGGTGGCGCCCAGATGGTTAAGCTTGAAGGTGGTGCTATTGTTGCTGATACCGTTAAACAATTAACCCAACGAGGGATTCCTGTTTGTGCCCACCTTGGTTTATTGCCGCAGTCAGTACATCGCCTAGGTGGTTACCGAGTACAGGGCCGTGAAGAAGAAGCTGCACAACAAGTAATTGATGATGCACGTGCATTGCAACAAGCAGGTGCTGACATGCTGGTATTAGAATGTGTGCCTGCTGATCTTGCTGAACGAGTTACTGCAGCTGTTGATATTCCTGTTATTGGTATTGGCGCAGGTGCACGCTGTGATGGCCAAGTACTCGTTTTATATGACATGATTGGACTGACACCAGGAAAACGGCCACGGTTTAGTCATGACTTCTTGGCTGAAACAGGTGCTATTCCTGCTGCGATAGCTAAATATGTGCATGATGTTAAGTCGGGACAGTTTCCCACAGTGGAACAGCAATACTGATGCAATCAGTTGAAAGTGTTGATGAATTACGACAACAGATTAAGCAGTGGCGAGACAAACAACTAAGCATTGCCTTTGTACCAACAATGGGTAATTTGCACCAAGGTCATTTATCACTGGTTAATAGAGCACAAGAACTAGCAGATAAAGTCGTCGTTAGTGTTTTTGTGAATCCATTACAGTTTGATGATAAAAATGATCTGTCTGCTTATCCAAGAACCTTAGCAGATGATCTTAAACAATTAGAGTTTGTTGCTTGCGATGTGGTTTTCACCCCAACAGCCGATGTTATTTATCCAAATGGCATGGAAAAACAAACCATTATTACAGTACCAGGCATGGATGATAAATTGTGCGGCCAAGCTCGACCAGGGCATTTTGATGGTGTTGCAACGGTGGTGGCGAAGTTATTTAATATGGTTCAAGCCGATGTGGCTGTTTTTGGTGAGAAAGATTATCAGCAATTATTATTAATTAAGAAAATGGTGAGTGATCTTAATATTCCGATTAATATCATTGGCGCAACAACTCATCGAGAACAAAATGGTTTAGCAATGAGTTCTCGCAATCAATATCTATCTGCGCAACAACGTGATGATGCAGCTGACTTATACCAAAGTTTACTCTTGGTGAAGGAACAGCTAGAGCAGGGTGAAGAAGACTTTTCTGCGCTAGAACAAGCTGCCTTTGAAAACCTACAAGCATTAGGCTTTATTCCTGATTATGTTGATATTCGCCGCGCAGATAATTTAGAGCAGGCAAAAATAGGTGATAAATCACTAAGAATTCTCGTTGCCGCTCGTTTAGGAAATGCAAGGCTGATCGATAATATTGCCTGTAATCTTGCTTGATTTGGCCTAAAAAGCGATAATACGCAGCTACTCAACTACTGAAATTGCCGTAAATGCAACTGACTTTACTTAAAACAAAATTACATCGCGCCTGTGTTACTCATTCTGAATTAGAGTATGAAGGCTCGTGTGCGATTGATAGCAATTTATTGGAAGCTGCAGGTATCCATGAATACGAGCAGATTCAAATATACAATGTTGCTAATGGTGAACGCTTTACCACTTACGCTATTCGTGCTGAAGCAGGGTCAAATATCATCTCTGTTAATGGTGCCGCAGCTCATAAAGCATCGCCAGGTGACCGCATTATTATTTGCGCCTATACAACAATGGACGAGAAAGAAGTCGCTACATTTAAACCGACGCTTGTTTATCTAAATGAGAATAATGACATTATTAATACCCGTCACGCTATTCCTGTCCAAGCTGCATAGATAATAAATATGATTGAGAAATTATTTGAAACAGCACTGTGGAATAGTCGCTTTGTCGTTATTCTAGCCGTACTAGCAAGTTTAATCACTGCTTTTGCAATGTTTTACATGGCATCTGTCGATGCTTATTTTTTAGTATCTCACCTTGGTGATTATGCTTCATCTGATTTGGTCGGAGAGGCAAGAAAATCCTTTCGATCAGAAACAGTGACACATGTTGTTGAAATTATTGATGGTTATTTATTAGCGACTGTATTATTAATATTTTCACTTGGTTTATATGAACTATTTATTTCTAAAATAGAGCAGGCAGAGTCATCTGAAACACCATCAGTTTTAATGGTAAGTAGCCTTGACGATCTTAAAACACGTCTTGGTCGTGTCATTTTAATGATTTTAATTGTTAACTTCTTCGAACATGCAATTAGTATGGACTTCCATGGACCATTGGATCTACTCGCACTATCAGCAGGAATAGCTTTCATAAGCCTTAGCTTATACCTCACACATGTTGAAGATCATTAATTAAAAAGCTAATACCCCCCACTTTTGGCTAATATTAATAGTAAAAGAGAAACGTTAAAATACATATCTGATATGGACTTCTCATAGAGATTTTATTATCTCCTTACTCAAAGTTATAAGATGATTTTAAGTTAACCCTTAACAATATTTTGTTGAGGGTTTTTTTTGCTTAAAATAAACCAAAAATATTAATAAATAAATCTTATTTAAAAGAATGGTTGATTTTCAGGTGAATCTTCTCTATATTTTCTTCTTACGATCTTCTCAATGAAGAATGAAGGAGAAAAAATGTTAACCGAACGCCAACAAGATACCTATAACTTTATAGTCCAGTACTTTGAGGAACATGACCGAGCACCTTTATTGTCAGAGGTTGCACATGGGATTGGGATGACATCTCAAGGTTCTGTTCATAACTATATTCAAGCCTTAGTGAATGAAGGGCTCATTGAACGACATGTCGGCAGGTCACGAGGTTTACGTTTGATTGGTCGCAAATCAGAAAATGAACCTTTGTCAGTCAAACTACCTATGATGGGTAGAATAGCCGCAGGTAGACTCATAGAGGCCATTCCTGATGAATCAGAAATTGATTTAGGAGGCATGTTTTCAGGCAAAGATCGCTTTGTCCTTAAAGTGAATGGCGAATCAATGATTGATAAAGGGATTATGCATGGAGACTATGTCGTTATTCAATCTCAACAAACTGCTAAGCATGGCGATATCGTCGTTGCATTAGTTGACGGTTATGACGCTACCCTAAAAACATTATTAAAAAATGATGATCAAACACTCACTTTAATGCCTGCAAACCCAGAGTTTAAGCCAGTGACTTTATCAGCTGAGCGCTTAGCAATCCAAGGTGTCGTTGTGGGTCAACTAAGAACCTACCCATAAGCAATATGGGGCAAGTTGAACAAATATGGCCAAGGGTTATTATCTTGGTCGATATGAATTGTTTTTTTGCACAGATAGAGCAACAAGATAATCCTTTCTGGCGAAATAGACCGATAGCGGTGACAAATGGAATTGAAGGTTCAACCATTATTACATCCAGTTATGAAGCCAGAAGTTATGGTGTTAAAACAGGAATGAAGCTAAAAGAGGCAAGCTTACTTTGCCCGGAGCTCATACAAGCACCTTCACGACCCTATCGTTATGCTGAGATATCTACCCAGATAATGACAGCCTTACAAAGTATCACACCAGATTTAGAAATCTATTCGGTGGATGAAGCGTTTCTCGACGTGACTCAGTGTCAGTCATTATTAGGAACACCGCTACAAATCGGCGAACTGGTTAAGAAGACCGTTAGTGATGCATCAGGGCTCACCTGTAGTGTGGGCATTAGTGGTGATAAAACCACTGCTAAATATGCCGCTAAATTGAATAAACCTGACGGATTAACACAAATATTGCCGTGGGAGGCTGAAGCAGTATTAGCACCTATTCAGATCACTGAATTAAGTGGTATCAACAAAGGCACCGCTAATTTTTTAAAAGATTATGGTGTTATCAATTGCGGTGATATGAAGAGTATCCCTATTAGTATTCTTGCTGGGCGTTTTGGTAATGTCGGCAGACGAATATGGTTGATGGCACAAGCGAAAGATCCAGATGTAATACAGACGCATGTGAAAGCTCCCAAAACAGTAGGGCATGGTAAAGTTCTGCCACCCAAAACAAATGATTTAAACATTATTCTTACTTACTTTCAGCACATGTCTGAAAAAGTTGCTTCACGACTAAGAAAACATCAGTTTAAAGCTAGTCATTTTTATATAGGTATTAAAACAGAGCAAGGCTGGCTACAAACAAAAGCCAAATTATCTAATGCTACTGATGATGGACAAATTGTCTTTACACAATGTAGGCAATTCACCATGCAGTATTGGCAGGGGGAAAGTGCGTGGCAAGTACAAGTTACTGCTTTAAATCCACAGATTGAGCAGCAAGGAGAGCTATTTGATGAGGATTTAAATAGTAAACGTGATCAATTAAATATGGCTGTTGATCAAATTAATCAACGCTATGGTGAATTTACAGTGTCACCTTTACGGCTAATAGATCGCTCAGCAATGCCAAATGTTATCGCCCCGTCTTGGCAACCATCTGGTCATCGGAAAACTATTTAATGTGCAGCGGTGTTTACTTTGAACATGATGGTCATGTTCTTAGGCAATATTTTCCTAACCCGAAAGCAGTGCTACCGGTCCGAAAAAGTGATGGTGGCATTATCTTATTGCCATGGGGAAGACGGCAGAAACAGTCGGGAAATCTACCTTTAGGTGGCTGGGCACGATTAGACGCAATCTATGGAGGTCGATGGGATAAGTATTTTCCAACACCATTGAAAATACCCGCACTTAGTTTTATGGAAAAAGACTTTGAAGGAAATAGTCATTGGTATGATCTTAATAAAGGGCAATACCTACAAGGTTTGCTTGCTAGAGATAATAATGAGCAACGAATTTATATTGTAATTATTGAACCTGAAGTTGAAGATGCTAATATTCATAGTCGGTGGCCGAGAGTTGTACAAAATGGTGAGACGGCTAAACATTTTAACTTTGAATAATTAAACGATTAGACAATATGATGAATTACACACTAGAAGACTGCCTACCGACTGTTTTTATTGAAAAAACCGGCGAAGACTATACTTTACATTGGGCTGGCAATAATGACTTTGATGCGAGCCTTGTACTCGAAGAGAACCGCGATTATATAGAAGGATTTTTGGATGGTTGTTATAAGGTCTTCTCCATCAATTACAACTTGCCTAGTCAAGTTTGGGGGCATAATGTAGGCTCTGTTGCTGGAATCCCTAAAGAGGTGGCTCAAGAGCTTGAAACTCTAATAAAAGAATTGTTACAGGGACTCGTTAAAGCAAGGTATGGCAACTTGGCTAAGAAAAATGACCTAGCCTAATTACTTATTGTCTTAATCTTGTTACGATAAAGCAATAATAACTAAGGAATATAAAATGACAACGTGGTACTCGCTAGAAGTAGGTAATGAAGAAGCAGCAGCAAAAACAATGAAAAGGGTTATGGATGCCTTTATGCCTAAGTATATAGGTGCCGGCCGACCATTGAGCATGGCTATCTTTTCAAGTACTAACCAAAAAGATAATGCTGTGACATTATATTTTTCACCCAAAGCCGTTAGTTTAGCAATGCAGTTTGGTGCCAGCGCTTGTGATGATATTTTTGTAAATAAAGACTTAGCATTACTGGTTGGTGATCAAAAATGTATCGAGCTTCTATTTCCTGAAGCAATTGCTCAAGAATATAGTTAAGATTATTATGCTTCCCTTATTAATATGAAGGGCAAGAAAGTAGTTGGGGTTTGTAAAACGACTAAATTAAGAATAAAAAACAGTTAATAAAAAGCCTTGGTTAATAATACAGCTAGGGCTTTTTTATGTTTCAATTTTAATGAATTGGAAATAAGGTCTGATATAGCTTATAGCAAGGCAAAAGGTATATTATAAATATGTGAGGGAGTTCCATTTTATCTTTTTTTAGAGGTGTATAGTGATGACGCTATGTAAACAGTAATACGTATAGAAGACATTATTATGAAAAACCGGTTTGTTAAGAAAAGGATTATAACCACATGAAAACACTGTCAATAATTTTAGCATCACTCATTATCTCATTTTCTTATATGAGCATTAATCGCATTGAATTAACTTCAATGATCGGGGGAGAACGTGTCTATCTGGCTAAAGATAATTGGACTGGAAAACAGTGTGTTTTCGATCCGGCAGCTCAAGTGAAGCTTTATAGTACAGATAAGTTTAATATCCCGATGTGCTCAATTAACCCTGATGGAAGTATTAGTTTTGTTAAAAATAACTGAATCATTGGTTTAATATTGAGCAATACCTTCGATAAATAAAAAGCCTCAGTAGTTTATTCTACTGAGGCTTTTTATTTATTAGAGCTGGAGATAAGGTTTGAATTTGTGAGCCTTTGATTACTGTAATGGATGGATTAATCCTAACTAAAACTCGTTGGCATAACCGAGGGGCAGTCAGGCAGATGAATCTGCTATTTAATCAACTCAAAGTAAGCTGCAGTTTTGACTTTTTGGGGTATCACTTTTCAAACAATAAATTTCGATTAACCACGCCTTACCAAAGATCTCTCTCTTTCTATTACCCATTTTTTAGTGCATTGAGTTAAAATTTGATTAGATATGTTTTAAGGCATGATGATTTATGGAATATGAATTTCAACGTAATATTTTAACGGGTGCCTTACTTGCTGATTTTAGTATGGGTCAAGAAGTATTAGGGTTTTGGTTTGTCGAGGAGCTGGGGGAATGTTTAGAAAAATATGAAGAGATCTGCCAAGTCATCGCTAAATTGCAGTTCAATCAGCTGAAACACTGGCGTATGGCAGGTAAAGCGCTATCAATTGAACTCGATGGTGAGCAAGTTAGGGTTTTTGCCAATGAGCTTGAAAGTGGTGAAGAATTCGAACTTGAAGATGCTATGTCTCTCTACGATGGTGAATCGGAAGTTTTCTGTGGCTTAGAGGATTTCCACGTTGCACTACAGAGTTGGCGTGTCTTTATAGATAATGGTTATTAAGTTAACTTCTAAAGGTGCCCATGTTTCCGTGATTTTGAGTTCTCCAATGGCACCATTTAATCTTTATTCTCATGGGATATCACATCAAAATACGTCAAATATTTATGATGACAATATACCTACTTTGGTCTAGACTCAGTATGATTATTCTCTTATCTAAATAAGGCTAAATATTATGTTTCGAAAGATTGCGTTTGGTGCACTAATGACTGGAGCCCTCCTATTGACTGAAAGTGCTCTGGCAACACAGCTTTCAGCAGTAGCCTACGGCACGATCACAAATGTAGGCCAACAGGAAAAAGACACCTCAGGTTCAAAAACAGGAGGAGCTATTCTTGGTGGTGCAATCGGCTTGCTTTCGGGCAGAGGTCAATCAGGAAGTAACAAAGCATTACGCACTCTAGGTGGCGCTGCAGCTGGGCGAGCCGTCGGAGGTGCAGCGGCAAGTGGCACTGCAATGGTTTATACAGTCGATTTGGTTAACAGCGGTACAGTACGTGTGGTAATGGACAGTGGAAGTTTCCGTTCTGGTGACTGTGTTTCAGTTGAACAAGGTCGCACAAATAATATGCGCCGAGTTTCTAATGAGTTCTGTATTCACAATAAACAAGTACCCGAGCAATATAAAGCAGAGCATGAAAAAGAAGCAAAAGAATGTGCACAAGCTAAACAAGAGTTACTAGCAGCTAAGGATGAAGCAGCCGTAAAAACAGCACAGATGAAAATGAATATTCTATGTCAAGATTAGATCGAATTAAACAATAGATTAATAGAGTTACCAGAGATTACATTTGTTATTGGAATATATTATGCCGGCTCATAAAAAACATCATATTTTTTATATGATTTGATGCTGGATTAATGAAAATACTAAAAAAAATTTCTTCATTGCTACTTTATAGTGATAAATTTATCCGATGTCATATTCTTTCAGCTTGATAAAGAATATTATTCAAAAGGCTTAATTTGGACTATTCATATATTTAGTGATTATCAAGTAGAAACTATTGATATCACAGCATATG
>Ga0209495_1000959_pt1 | contig 21020 bp, 23 predicted proteins | sample EN1Hudsemesocosm_FD_184629 | JGI IMG/M metagenome (GOLD analysis project Ga0209495, IMG submission 184629) | Methane-oxidizing microbial communities from mesocosms in the Hudson Canyon - EN1E Hudson Canyon (SPAdes) (version 2) | ecosystem: Environmental > Aquatic > Marine > Cold seeps | place... | reverse complement strand
TCGTTCTTGGTCAATCGCACTTTGCTCTTAATGCCCATATGGGCGCCATGACTGCGGTGACTATTGCCATTGCTTTGATTATGGATTTCTTATTTTTACCACCGTTATTAATGAAGTTGGAGGGAAGGAAAAATGCGTAGCTGGATAATTACATGTGTTTTATTACTAGGTCTATTGCCAATCGCCCAGGCAGAAACTGCAGAGGAAAAAGGCTTAGCTATTATTGTGGAGTCAGACACCCGTGATAAAGGGTGGCAGGATAGTGCTGCGGATATGCTGATGACCTTACGTAATAAAAAGGGCAGAGAAAGTATTCGTGAAATTAGGGTTAAGAACCTTGAAGTGGACGGTGATGGTGATAAAGGTTTAACAGTGTTTAATCAGCCTAGAGATGTAAAAGGCACTGCATTTTTAACGTATTCACATGCCTTAGTACCAGATGAGCAATGGATATTTTTGCCAGCTTTAAAGCGCGTGAAACGTATCTCTTCAAGCAATAAATCAGGACCTTTTATGGGCAGTGAATTTGCTTATGAAGATATCAGTTCCTTTGAAGTAGAAAAATATAGTTATGTTTATTTACGTGATGAAGTACTAGATGGGCAAGACTGCTTTGTTCTAGAAACTCGCCCATTGTATAAACACTCAGGGTATACAAAAAGTACAGTTTGGTTAGACAAAGCTGAATATCGAATTCAGAAAATAGATTTTTATGATCGAAAAGATAGCTTATTAAAAATCCAACGCTTTAGTGATTATAAGCAATACTTAGGTCAATACTGGCGAGCACATACAATGGTGATGGAAAATCAGCAGAATGGTAAATCAACGACATTACAGTGGCGTAATTTTTCTTTCCAAACAGGGCTGACGGATAAGGACTTTGAGAAGAATGATCTTAAGCGTCAGAGATAAGCTTTTAGTATCACTATTCCTAATTGGCTTAAGCCCATTCGCTTTTGCAAGTGAATGGACAGGCTATAGCGCTGCAGAGTATCGTTATTTTCAGCATGAATCACCAAATGCTGAACCTGAACAAAATGACTTGTCTATTGTGTTAGCACCAGAGTTTTATCATGAGTGGGATGACGGCAATCAAAGCCTTATTATTTCTCCTTTTTTACGACTCGATAGTGAAGATGCTGAACGAACGCATGCTGATCTACGTGAAGCACGCTGGTTATTAGTTAAAGATGACTGGGAGCTGCAAGTAGGAATTGGTAAAGTCTATTGGGGAGTCACCGAATCTCAACATTTGGTTGATGTGATTAATCAGACTGATTTGGTGGAAAATAGTGATACCGAAGATAAGCTCGGTCAACCAATGATTAACCTCAGCTTTTTCCAAGACTGGGGTACCGTTGATCTATTTCTACTGCCCTATTTCAGAGAGCGTACATTTGCAGGTAAAGAAGGACGTTTACGTAGTCAGTTAGTGGTTGATACAGATAATGCTCATTATGAATCAGGCGCTAAACGACATCATTTAGATCTCGCTGTGCGTTGGTCTCATTCTCTTGGTGACTGGGATATTGGTCTATCTCATTTTTATGGTACTAACCGAGAGCCGGTACTCCAGATTAATCAGAGTTTTTCAGCACTAAATCCTTATTATGAAATCATGAACCAAACAGGGTTTGAGCTACAAAACACCAGTGATGCATGGCTATGGAAGTTAGAAGCAATTCGTCGTGAAACATCATCTGAAACGTTTACGGCATTAACAGGTGGGTTTGAATATACCTTTTATGGTGTATTTGACAGTGACTTAGATGTTGGATTGATTGGCGAATATTTATTTGATGACCGCAATGATGAGCGCGCCACACCTTTTGAAGACGATGTAATGATGGGGGCACGTATTACATGGAATGATGAGCAATCATCGGAGTTACTCATTGGTGTTATTCAAGATCTTGATAGTAGTGATGCTGCATGGAATATTGAAGCGAGTCGCCGACTAGGCAACCGTTGGAAAGTATCACTAGAAGGACGGTTCTTCAGTGTGGATGAGACTCAATCAGCTTTATATCAAATTCGTAATGATGATTATATTCAGCTAGAGCTGGCACGTTATTTTTAAATAAAAAAAGCCAGATTCGGTTTTCCAAATCTGGCTTTTTGTTTTTCTAGGCGTTTAAGAACTTAAACTTCATTACGCCATTGATGACATTCATCATCAAAGATAGCCTTGCCTTCCTCTGGTCCCCATGTTCCTGCAGGGTAGGTGTGAACAAAGTCTTGTTCTTTAGACCATTTCTCAATAATAGGGTCGACAGCTTTCCAAGCCAGGTCAACTTCATCAGAACGTAAGAATAATGAACGATCACCTAAAATGGCATTCAAGATCATTGCTTCATACGCATCTAATTTATGTTTCTCATCTTCACTTTCAACTGTTTCTAAACCAACTGTATGGGCGTTGATTTCTAAACCAGGTTGCTTGGCTTGAAGTTCAATACGTAAAGTATTGTCAGGTTGTAAACCCATTGTGATCCAGTTTGCATGGCTATCACCAATATCCGTACCTTTAAATAACTCTTGAGGTGGCTTTTTGAAACGAATCGCAATCATCGCTTTTGATTCTGGCATACATTTACCGGTACGAAGGTAAAATGGCACATCACGCCAGCGCCAATTATCAATATATACTTTCATTGCAGCATACGTTTCCGTCACGCTGTTTGCTGGTGCATCATCTTCTTCAAGGTAACCTTGTTGTGCTTGACCATCAACAGTACCTGCAGCGTATTGACCACGAAATGCATGGCTATCAACCATATCTTCAGTAAGTGGGCGAATAGCTTTAAGTACTTTTACTTTTTCATCACGTAATGATTCATCATTTAAGTCTGCTGGTGGCTCCATAGCAATTAATGTCATTACTTGAAGTAAATGACTTTGAATCATGTCACGCATAGCACCAGAACCATCGTAATAACCAGCACGACCACCAACGCCTTGTTGTTCAGCATGGGTAATTTGTACATGGTCAATATAGTTACGGTTCCATAAAGGCTCTAACAATAGGTTAGCAAAGCGGAATACAAAGATGTTTTGTACAGTACTTTTACCTAGGTAGTGATCAATACGGTATGTTTGTTTTTCAGTAAAGTTACGGCTTAATACTGCTTCTAATTCAGCCGCACTTTTTTGATCGTAACCGAATGGTTTTTCAACAACTAGGTGACGCCATCCATTATCTTCTTGGTTTAAGCCTGCAGCCGCAAGATTATCGCCAACAACACCAAATAACGATGGGCTGATAGATAGATAAAACACGATGTTGTCAGAGAATGCGTTAGCAGGATCATCAAGTTTGGTTTTTAAATCTTGGTAAGATTCTGCATCATTAATGTCATTCTTGAAGTAGCTGATTTTAGATAAAAAGTTTTCTAAGGCATTAGCATCTACACCATCACGTGCTTTTACTGATACATATTCGTTTACTTTTGCTTTCCAGTCTTCTTGAGACTGTTCACCACGGCCCATACAAATGATTTTTGTATCATCTGTTAAACGGTTCTCAATATTTAAATGATAAAGTGCAGGTAGCAGCTTTTTCTTAGATAGATCGCCTGTGGCACCAAAAATGATGATAGTACAAGGTTTCATGTTTTCTCCCGTTGCAGGCTGTGATTTTGCCCGTTACCGTATATAATCGACTAATTGTTAATTGTACCAATTTTTAGGAGCATGGCGTGCGAAAAATTCTTTTTGCCAGTAGTGAAGTTCATCCTTTAATGAAGACAGGCGGTTTAGCTGATGTGTCAGCAAGCTTGCCAATAGCGCTTCGTCAAAATGGCCAGGACGTTCGTATTATCTTGCCTGCCTACCGTCAATGTTTAGAAGCATTAAGTGAAATACGTACGGTTGCCACAATCAAATTGGAAGGATTTCACAGTCCTATTGAGATTTTACAATCAACACTACCTGATAGTGATGTCACCTTATGGTTATTAAATTCTCCGCAACACTTTGACCGTGATGGGGGAGCTTATGGCCCAAGTGAAGGTGGTGATTGGGAAGATAATGCGGCACGATTCGCCTTATTCTCTCGAGCCATTGCGGCTCTCGCAATGGACGAGGTAGGTCTTGATTGGCAGCCAGATATTTTACATTGTAATGATTGGCAGACTGGATTAGCGCCGGCATTAATTGCTGATTTGCCAAACCGTCCTGCCACCATCTTTACTATTCATAACTTGGCATATCAGGGCTTATATCCAAAAACTGCATTTTCTGCATTAGATTTGCCAGCTACATTGTGGCACAGCGATGGCTTAGAGTTTTATGACATGCTGTCATTCATGAAAGGTGGGCTTATATACTCTGACCATATATCAACGGTTAGCCCAACTTATGCAGAAGAAATTTGCACGTATGAATATGGTTATGGTTTAGAAGGTCTACTCTCAGAACGTGCCAAAGAAGGTCGTTTGAGTGGTATTTTGAATGGTATTGATAATGATGAATGGAACCCTCAAACCGACTCGGCAATCAGTAAGAAATACTCTGCTAAAACAGTGCTAGATAAACGGGAAAATAAAGTAGCTATTCAGCGATATTTCTCTTTACCAGAAAAAGAAGATACTTTGGTGCTAGGCTTGATCAGTCGATTAGTCGCACAAAAAGGGGTGGATTTAAGCCTTGATGCGATTACAACACTATTAGAATCAGGTGAAAATATTCAGCTTGTCTGTCTTGGTAGTGGTGAAAAAAGTTATGAGCAAGATCTTCGTGTCTTACGCGCCCGTTATCCAGACAAAATTGGTGTAGATATCGGTTATAACGAAGCGTTGGCACATCAAATTGAAGCGGGTGCTGATGTATTCCTAATGCCATCACGTTTTGAGCCCTGTGGCCTAAACCAACTGTATAGCTTACGTTATGGTACCTTACCTGTTGTTAGAAATACAGGCGGCCTAGCAGACAGTGTTGTTGATGCATATGGTGATAACTTAAAAGATGGCTTGGCAACAGGTTTTAAATTTGATGCGGCTACAGCGGTAGCGCTAGAAGAAAGCTTGCAACGTGCCATTAGTTTATTCCAACGTCCACGTATTTGGAGAAAAATGGTTTTAACAGCAATGGAACAAAACTTTAGTTGGGAAAAAAGCTCTCAGGAATATCTTGATTTATACGATAATTTGCTGAATAGCTAAACAGTGGAATGCAGTGCTTTGCAATATAGTAGTCTGAGGATGTGGCCGTCATTGACGGCGCCTGCCTTTAAGTGAGAAATAACAATCCTAAAGTAGCAATCGCTGGCACAGCCTGAATAAAAAATATTCGTTTATTGACGGTCATTCCGCCAAAAACACCAGCAATAACAATACAGCTTAAGAAAAAGAGCACTATTGCCGTACCGGCATTGCCAAGCAATAGCCCCCACACTAGACCCGCTGCGAGAAAACCATTATATAAACCTTGGTTAGCGGCAAGTGTTTTTGATGCTTTGGCATAGTCAGCGGTTAGCTTAAATGTTTTTCGGCCTAAAGGTTTATCCCAGAAGAACATTTCTAAAACAAGAAAATAGAGATGTAGTAGGGCGATAGCACTTATTAATATCTGAGTTATTCCTGAGATAGCACTTTCCTTATTATTACTTGTAGACGTGTAACCGTGAGGGTAGGAGTAGCCATATCCCCAACGAAAGGATGTGGGCCAATGAGGAGAACCACCGACTCTAACACCTGAGAGCATTACTTCAGCAATAACAGGTTGACCTACAGCGGCAACACAACGTTTTAATTCGATATCTGCATCAAGTCGTTGTTGATAGCTCCCACCTTGCCAATAGGCTTTGTCATGGTCAGTACAACATGATAACCAAAGCGTTTCTTGCTCAACCGTGCCATTAGGGAATGAACTACAGCCATCTGAAGTAAAGGGGCTTATTTCTTCAGCATGGGATACTGATACAAACAGTGTCATAAGTAATAGAATAAGTTTCATGGCTGACTTTGCATGTTAACGACTTGATGAGTAATGAACATGATCAGTAATACAGCCAATCCAAAAACATATAAGCCCGTGTGTACTTGAATGCTAGCAATGGCTCCTAGTTTTACAGTCACGATAAGAATGGCAACAACCATCACATCTAACATCGCCCAACGACCATAATCATGCATCAGTTGTAGTAGTTTTTTTCTACGGTTGGGATGTGTTGTACTAGGGTGAAGTAGGTTGAACAGTAAGCTTACTTTAACGATGGGTAGGATGATGCTAAAACAGGCGACAATGAGGAAAATAAAAAACTGACCATCTTGTAACAACTGCCATATGCCAGACGCAATTGAGAATGAATTAGTCACCATCATAAATTTGGTAACGGTCATCATGGGCATGACAAAGCCAGCTATTAGTAATAAAGAGCTTATTACTAATAGCCAACGTAATTGTGCTGGTGAGCTAGTCACTATTTTTGTCTGAATCAACGCGATCTTTCTTAGAAACATAACGAGGTTTATCAGTATTTTTCTTCGACTTTGATTTGGCCTTATTCATTTTTGATTTAGGCTCAAGCCCTTTAATTTTTGCAACAGGTAATTTTGTTTGCAGATGAAACTCGATACGTTCAAGATTTTTTAAGTCATGATGCTCAACTAAATTAATCGCAGTTCCGGTCTGTTCGCCACGCCCTGTACGTCCAATTCGGTGAATATAAATTTCACCTTTAAATGGCACATCATAGTTTATGACATGACTAATATTTGTTAAATCTAGACCTCGTGCTGCAACATCAGTGGCAACCATAACCTTGACTTGTCCAATACGAAACTTACGAGTTTTATCTCGTCGAACAGCCTGATCAAAATCACCATGCATCACTTGTGCTGAAACATTGCGAGACTGTAGCCATTCGGTCACTTCTTCAGCACGTTCTCGTTTATTACAAAATACTAAGGCACTATTACATGATTCATTATTAATTGTAGCAAGTAGTAGTGCCTGTTTATGTGCTTTATCATCTGCATAATAGATAGTTTGTGAGACTTTATTAGATTTCTCATTAGCGGCATTAATTTGAACGACTTCAGCATCATGCAATAATTCTTCAGCAAATATTTCTACGCCGCTTCCTGCTAATGTTGCTGAAAATAAACAAGCCTGAAAACCATCTGAAATAGTGGCTAACAAGGCCAAAACATCAGGCCCTTGTCCCATATCAAGCATACGATCAGCTTCATCAATGATCACCATATCAATCTCAGAGAGATCGATTGCTTCATCTGCCACCAAGTTTAATAGGCGCCCAGGAGTGGCAATGATAATGTCACAAGCCTGTTGAGCAAATTCAGCTTGTTTATGTGGTGAAAAACCACCTGTCACAATAGTTGTATTGACCTGAATGTTTTTAGCTAATTGAGTGACCACATGCTGAATTTGAAAGGCCAGTTCGCGGGTGGGAGCAAGGATGAGAACCTTAGGAGTCGGATCATTATTTGGTTCATCAATCAGCTGTTGTAATGCTGGCAATACAAAAGCAGCTGTTTTACCTGTACCTGTTGCTGCTCCAGCTAATACATCTTTACCTTCAAGAATAAACGGGATCGTTGCTCCTTGAATCTCAGTGGGTGTTGCAAATTTCATTGCATCAAGTGCAGCAAGCAACTTGTCATCAAGCATTAAATCGTCGAATGTCATAGGTTTATTTCTTAATTTGGTAGGCAAGGACTTTGCCAGTAAGCATCATGGGAATAATGATTAAACCCTGTTCATGTAGAACTGTATGGTCGGCACTGCCCTTGTCTAAGCTAATAAGGCTCGTACTTATTCCTGATGGTGTGATATGGAGTAATTTACCTGCTACCCAGTCAGTGACAAAGTAGTTACCATTACCGTCTGATTCGAGGCCATCTAAATTACCAACAGGTGTTTTATCACCAAGACTTTGAATCTGCTTGTTTTTAAGGTTAATCGTTTTCATGTGACCGGCAACAGTGGTCGCAAACCCATCAGTCATTATTCCCCAGCTGGCGACAAGCAATTGATTGTTTTCTACAAGCAAACCATTGGGTACTTCAAGTTCTTCACTTTGTAACCATAATTCAAACTTACCGTTAGCCAAACGATAGAGTGAATGGGTTAAAAAGGCTGATACATAAATATTACCTTGCTCATCGGCGGCAACATCATTCAAAAATTTTGCATCGGGTGCTAAATAACGTTGTGTAATAGTCTTAGTCTGAATATCAACAACGATCAACTCATTAATATCTGCGATAAAGAGTTCATTGCCAACAACGGTCAATCCCTTAGGTGCATTTAAACCCTTTAACCAATGAAGATCTATGACCTTTCCGTCTAAGGATAATAAGGATATATAACCGTCACCATCGACATCCATACCACTGCCATTGATATTGGAGACATAAAGCTGTTTATTTATAACATCATAGGCCACAGATTCTGGTTGTTCGAATACAACATCAGTTTGCCAAGCGGGTACTAATATAGGGGGGGCAGCAAGTGTAATACAGGGTAAAAGTACGATGAACAGGGCAAAAAGCCGACTACATGTCTGTTTCATTACCGTCTCAATATAAATAGTGGAATACAGGAATGATACAGGCTTTAGCTTTGACTCGCTAAAATTGCTTGTGTAATTAGCCAATATCTAGCTGCTTTGCCAACTGTAACAAATACGATAAAAATGCCGAGGTTCACTTTTAATACGCCTGCGACTAATGTTAGTGGATCACCAATGATAGGCACCCATGCAAATAACAGGCTCCATTTTCCATAACGATTAAATTGTTGTTCAGCCTTATCTGTTTGTTGCTGTGAGAGCTTAAACCAACGATGCAGTATGGAATCTGCACCCCAACGCCCAATTAGATAATTAACGATTGAACCTAATACATTACCGAACGTTGCGATGATAATTATTGTTAGTGGGGTTTCACCCGCCAGTAATAAAGCTGATAAGACAAGTTCAGAACTAAGGGGCAAGATTGTGGCAGCAAGAAAGGCTGATAAGCCAAGCCCCCAAAGCCCCAATTCAGATAATAGTTCCATGAATTAAGAACCACTACAGAGTGATTGATGCGGGTGAATTAACAAAATAATCATTGTATAGATATGGCTGGCTGGTTAACTTCATTATGAGATCTTAATATAGTGTAGTTTACTTGTTTATTTAGCAAGTACCTTAGCTAGTCATTCACTACTTAATGTATAGTTGCTCAGACTTAAATTGAACCATAAGCTAGATGTGATCTGACGGGTTTTGATTGTGGATTCAACCGGTCGATACAGCACCTGTATTAAATCTTTGTACCGACGTTTCAAAATAAATGGCCGTTGCCGAGCCAAAGCAGGCATCATATAGTAAGTCTTAATCAATCCGGAATGTTTATCTATGTCATTTGGCTCTTTAGGTTTGTGCGATAATTTGCTAAAAACCGTTGAAGAACAAGGTTATGCAATCCCATCACCGATACAGAGTGAAGCTATTCCGGCCGTGCTTAGTCAGCGTGATGTTATGGCGGTGGCACACACGGGCACAGGTAAAACGGCTGGTTTTACGTTACCCATGGTGCAGCTATTATCTGGAGGGCCTAGTCCCGAGAGTCGAACTGTGCGTGCGTTAGTCATTACGCCGACCCGTGAGCTCGCTGCTCAGGTTGTAAAGAGTGTTCAAAACTACAGCCGCCATATGAATATTTGCTCTGCGGCCGTGTTTGGTGGTGTGAGGATTGAGCCACAAATATCCCAGCTGCAAGGTGGTTTGGATGTGCTTGTTGCTACGCCCGGCCGTTTGATTGATCTTTACAATCAACAGGCTATTAACTTTGATCAGCTTGAGATATTGGTCTTGGATGAAGCTGATCGTATGTTGGATTTGGGGTTTATCGATGATATCCGTCGCATTCAAATACTGTTACCTACTAAACGTCAAACCTTGATGTTTTCAGCGACGTTTTCTAAAGCAATTAAATCACTTGCTAAAAACATGCTAAATAATCCATTTTTGATTGAAGTGACTGCCACGAACAGCACTGTTGATAGCATTAAGCAGAAGATATATCGTGTAGACAACGTGCGTAAGAGTGAGGTGTTGATTCACCTGATTAAAAAGAATAAATGGCATCAAGTTTTGGTCTTTACGCGTACCAAGAAAGGTGCGGATAGTTTGGTATTGCATCTGGGTAATACTGGAATTAGTGCCGCATCTATCCATGCGGATAGAACCCAGCATGCACGTACACATGCCTTAGATGGATTTAGAAATGGGGAAGTTGAGGTCTTGGTCGCCACTGATATTGCCTCTCGGGGCATTGATGTAAGTCAACTGCCTTGCGTGGTTAACTTTGATATCCCTTATATACCAGAAGATTATGTGCATCGAATTGGCCGAACGGGTCGTGCTGGCACCTCTGGTTTAGCCGTCTCATTATTTAGTGAGGGTGAATCTAAGCAGTTACAGTCAATTGAACGTGTCATTGACCGTAAGTTTGAGCTAGAGACCATCCCAGGTTTTGAGCCAAGTGAGAAGGCACAAGCAGAGTCATCAGATGATGAGGAATATGGTAATTTTGAGGCAGATCCGAAGCCCGGCCGTCGAGGCCAATCTAAGCGTCGCAGAAGCCGTCGCAGTTACTAGTCTAATCGAAAATATCATCATTTTGAGTTACTATCATATCCCTCCAGACCAACTATCAAAGGCACAACTGTGATCCCACTGGGCCTACCTGTTGAAGATATATTAGACAGCCTTAAGCTGCACTTATCTGAGCGGCATGAGGTTGTGCTGGAAGCACCACCAGGTGCTGGTAAAACCACCTTAGTCCCGCTTGCGCTGATGGATGAGCCTTGGCTAAGGCACAGAAAAATTCTAATGTTAGAGCCACGCAGAATCGCCACTAGATCTGCTGCGCATCGCATGGCAAGCCTTTTGAATGAAAGTCCTGGGCAAACGATTGGTTATCGTATGCGGTTAGAGACTAAGGTCACCAAGCAGTCAAAGGTGGAAGTGATTACTGAGGGTGTTCTTACTCGAATGTTACAAAATGATCCGTCGTTAGATGAGGTGGGTTTAGTGATATTTGACGAGTTTCACGAACGCAGTGTAGATTCTGATCTGGCGCTTAGTTTGTGCCTTAAAGGTCGCGCTTTGTTTAGAGATGATCATAACCCGTTAAAAATACTGGTCATGTCAGCCACACTCGATAGTAATGCCACATCGGAATTGCTAGGGGGGGCACCCGTTGTGAAAAGTCAGGGACAGGCTTATCCTGTCGATATTATTTATGGCAGTGCTATGCAAGCCAACGATCGCATCACTGACCGTATGGTTGTCACCATTAAACAGGCTCTTGATGAGAATCCAAGGAGTAGCCTTCTGGCTTTTTTGCCTGGGCAGGGAGAGATTCGACGCATTGCAAGTGAACTTTCGAATTGGATTTTTGATAGAAAGTTGCAAGGTATTCATCTGCATCCACTCTATGGCAACTTATCGATTGAAGAACAACAACAGGCCATCGAGCCACTAAGGGGCCAACAATCAAACGATCAGAAAATTGTATTGGCCACCAATATTGCGGAAACCAGCCTCACCATTGATGGTGTTGATGTCGTGGTCGATTGTGGCCTTGTGAGGGAAGCAAAATTTAACCCGTCGATTGGTATGATGGGGTTACATACTGTCAAAATTTCGAAAGCATCCAGTGTGCAAAGAGCAGGGCGAGCAGGGCGGCTACGCCCTGGCAAATGTTATCGGCTCTGGTCAGCCGATCAACAACTTCAACTTGCAGCACACGGCAGCGCTGAAATTCTAAATGCCGACCTAGCACCGATGGCGCTGCAAGTATTACAATGGGGTGTAGATGATCCAACGGAATTAAGCTGGATCGATCCACCACCAAAAGGGCTATGGCAACAGGCCATAGATTTACTCAGATTGCTCGGTGCGATTGAACGTGAAGCCCATGGCTGGCTGCTGACCGAACATGGCAAGGCAATGACGTCTCTACCTGTACACCCGAGGCTTGCACATCTATTACTGTGTGGCACCGCGGTCGGTTTTATTAAACCAGCGGCCTTACTCGCCAGCCTGATATCTGACCGTGATCCTTTTAGTCATGACAATGCAGATATTGGCTACCGCCTTGATATTTTGAATGGCAAGTCACATTGTCCACCAATGCATAAGGCGTGGTTTCAACGCACTCATCAGTTAGCACAACAATTCGAACAACAGGTATCTAAGGTAAAGAGGCCCAGTAAATTATCGAGCTTGATAAGCGCTGAGCAATTGCCAGGTTATCTACTCGCCTGCGCCTATCCAGAGCGCATCGCGCGTCAAAGGCACTCAGGGGGATATCAACTTGCCAACGGCCGTAGCGCTAATCTGATGGGGCATCATCACCTTGCGAGCAATGGCTGGCTCGCCATCGCTGAAGTTTCAAGCATGAATAGGGGGAATGGCGATATTATTCGATCAGCCGTGAAACTTGATGAAGGCCTGTTTGATTCAGCCCTTAGCAATTCGATTCAGCTAGAAACTATTGCCGAGTGGGATAAGCAAACGAATCGCTTTATCGCTGAAGAACAACAAAAAATAGGCATGCTCATTCTTCAAAGCACCCGTTTAAACACCGTACCCACACACGCCAAAAGTGCCGCATTGATTCAGCATATCCGCAAACAAGGGCTCAGCCTTCTCCCTTGGACCGCAGAGCTTTCGCAATGGTGTGCAAGAGTATCACTGCTGCGCTCCATTGAAGTGGATAATAACTGGCCAGATGTGAGCGATGAAGCCTTGCTTGCCACGCTTGAGGATTGGTTGGCGCCTTATCTGAACACGGTGAATTTATTAAACGATTTCAAAAAAATTAAGTTAGCTGAGATCCTGCATGCACTATTGCCTTGGGACAAACAACAGATACTCAACACACTGGCACCAACCCATTTAAAGGTTCCATCGGGTTCTAGAATTCGCATCGATTACTCCCAGTCCCCGCCCGTGCTAGCAGTGAAATTACAGGAAATGTTTGGCTGCGAGCAAAGCCCCACTATTATCGGAGGCAAGGTATCTCTGTTGATTCATCTCTTGTCTCCCGCAGGAAAACCGTTGCAAATCACGCAAGACCTCGCCGGTTTTTGGCGCTCCTCTTATCACGAGGTTAAAAAAGAAATGAAAGGGCGTTATCCAAAACATCCTTGGCCCGATGATCCGTTAGTTGCAATTGCGACACGGAAGACTAAAAAGCGTATTTGATTGGGTGTGGGGTTGAAGTAAAAACTTAGTGACAATTTGTGGAGTCAGACAAATAAATAAAGGGGTCATAACTATGTCAAAGTTTAAGCTGTATATCCTCCCCAGCTTGGACACAGTTCTTTTATATTATTTCACGTCGATCTGATGTGATAGGTTTGTCATTAATGCTCGCGATTCGCTTTTTCATCAAACCATTATCTGCAAATTCCCAGAGCTCATTACCATAAGATCTGAACCACTGGCCTGAGTCATCATGCCATTCATATTTGAACGTGACAGCGATTCTATTATCATCAAAACACCACAATTCTTTGTTGAGTTGGTAATTGAGTTCTCTTGCCCATTTTCGAGTAAGAAATTCAATTATCTTTTCACGACCTGAAAAGGTTTCGGCACGATTTCGCCATTCACAATCAGTAGTATAGGCTGAAGCCACTTTTTCAGGGTTGCGTGAATTCCAAGCGTTTTCTGCTAACTGAACTTTTTCTTGAGCACTTTTCTGGCTAAATGGGGGGAGAGGTGGTCTGGTATTCATAGTGTTTCTCGATTTTATGGTTAAGGGTAAATCCTTCATAGCAGGAGATATGCCAAGGAGATGGTTAGGTGAATAAAACAAATAAAAACAGATGGATAGAGATGTTTTTATGATAAGGAGTATGTATGGTTGCATTTGCTCTGGATACGATATATCGTGGAATGACGATATATTAAATGAGAGAGCCTCTATGAGCATTAGTGACCAAATAATGAAACGCTATGAGTTGATATTAAACTCTGCTGGTGAAGGTATTTATGGCTTAGATGCCGATGGTAAGGCGACTTTTGTAAATCCTGCAGCTGTGAAAATGACTGGGTGGAGTGTAGAAGAAACCATTGGTGAGGCTGGACATGCACAACACCATCATACTAAGGCTGATGGCAGTCCGTATCCCCATAAAGAGTGTCCCATTTATGCTGCATTGCAGGATGGTAAGGTTCATCATCAGGTCCGTGATGAAGTGTTTTGGCGAAAGGATGGAACGAGTTTCCCCGTGTATTACACCAGTACTCCTATCATGGGTGAAGGGAAAATTATTGGTGCCGTGGTGGTATTTCAAGATGTGACTGAGATAAAAGAATCGGAAACTAAATTAATAACAGCCTTAGATGAGATAAGTCAGCTTAAAGAACGAATTGAAGCAGAAAACATCTACTTACAAGAAGAGATCAAGCATAACAACAATTTTGAAGAAATTTTAGGTCAGAGTACAAAGCTGAAAAAAGTATTTCATCTGGTAGAGCAAGTTGCTCCAACTGATACGACTGTTTTATTGTTAGGTGAAACGGGTACGGGTAAGGAATTATTTGCACGTTCTCTTCATAATTTAAGTCAAAGAAAAGAACGACCATTAGTTAAAGTTAATTGCACAGCATTGCCGATTAATTTAATAGAGAGTGAATTGTTTGGTCATGAAAAAGGTAGCTTTACAGGAGCTGTATCACGCCGAATTGGTCGTTTTGAATTAGCTGATGGAGGCACTATTTTTCTAGATGAGATTGGAGAGTTATCACTTGAACTTCAAGTTAAGTTATTAAGGGTAGTTCAGGAGGGGGAGTTTGAGCGTTTAGGTGGCTCTACAACTATTTCTGTTGATGTTCGTATTATTGCTGCCACACATAGAGATTTAAAAGAAATGGTTAAAAGTGGGGAGTTTAGAGAAGATTTATTTTATCGCTTGAATGTCTTTCCCATCACTTTGCCACCATTAAGAGAGCGAGGAAAAGATATCGCAATGATTGTTCAATCTTTTGTTGAACGCTTTGCTTTAAAAACAGGCAAGACAGTTGATACTATTCCTCAGAAAGTAATGGATGAGTTGAGTCAGTATTCTTGGCCAGGGAATGTACGTGAATTAGAAAATATTATTGAGCGGGCCGTCATTCTCTCGAATAATAATGTGCTCCAATTACAGGATAAATTAGTGAGTGATAGTGGGAATGTTGATGTTAGTTTGAAAACATACTCTGAAATGGAAAGAGATTACATTATTCAAGTACTTGAACATACTCAATGGCGAGTATCAGGTGAGCAGGGAGCTGCCACACTATTGGAAATGCATCCGAATACCTTGCGATCTAGAATGAGCAAGCTTGGGATTAGACGCTCTACAGCTTCAGTATAAGAAATAGTTTTTCAGTTAGTGACTCTAGGACTTTTTATATTCATTAATTGATTCACAGTATATCAACTATTTACGATATATCGTAAATAGTAAATAGTTTGAATCTCAGTTGGTCAGGGATTTATTCTATATAAGTAGCTGAATAATAACAGATAATATATTTTCCATTACCTTGGCACACCTTCTGCAATAACCTGAACACCATTTTGGTCTTTTCAGGAGATTCACATGAATCAAGTAACAATATTAACGAGTCCTACATGCAGTTATTGTCATGCCGCTAAAGATTTGTTGAAACAACAAGGTATTTCATACCAAGAAGTTGATGCAACAAGTAATAGTCTAGAAGTACAACAACTTTTAGCTAAAAGCGTACAGCGTACTGTTCCTCAAATTTATATAGATAAACACCCTATTGGTGGCTTTAAAGAATTATCTAAGCTACTTCAAAGTAGGGCCGGTGATCTATCCACATTTAATACACAACTTAAAACATCTCACTAAGGAGAATCATAATGAATATTCAAACATCAAAAGTTATCAAGTTGGCCTTGGCTGGAATGGCTCTTAGTTTTGTAGTTTCTCAACCTGTTTTTGCTTCAGAGTCTTTGAGTGATGTGAAATATAAAACAGTCACTATTGAAGGTCAGGAAATCTTCTATCGTGAAGCAGGTGATCCTAATGCTCCCACTATTTTATTACTGCATGGATTCCCTACTTCTTCACATATGTTTCGTGAGTTAATCCCAGAATTGTCAGAAAGGTATCACTTGGTGGCACCGGATTATCCTGGTTTTGGGCAAAGTTCAATGCCATCTGTTGAACAGTTTGAATATACCTTCGACAACCTTGCCAATGTGGTCGGGAAATTTGTTGATACAGTCGGTTTGGATAACTATAGCTTGTACTTAATGGACTATGGTGCACCGGTTGGTTTTCGTCTGGCCACCAAAAATCCAGAACGTATTGAATCATTGATTATTCAAAATGGTAATGCCTATATTGAAGGTATTGATAATAATTTCTGGGAACCTATTCAGGCGTATTGGGAAAATCGTGATGCAGTAAACAAAGGGCTAGATAATGACTGGTGGAAAAATATTAAGGCAGCCTATAAAAATCCCAATATGACCAATGATGAAGCACTACGCTTTCTAGTAACTGAAGGTGCAACCAAATGGCAGTATACAAATGGTGTTCGTAATGCTGAAAATATTAGTCCTGATACTTGGGATCATGTTCAGCCATTATTGGATAGGGAAGGCAATACGGACATTCAACTTCAGCTTTTCTATAGCTATGGCTCTAACCCACCCTTATATCCACAGTGGCAAGCTTATATGCGTGAACACCAACCACCAACATTGATTGTGTGGGGAGATAAGGATGAAATCTTCCCAGCAGCAGGTGCTTATCCATACAAACGCGATTTGAAGAATGTAGATTTTCACCTACTTAATACGGGTCACTTTGCATTAGAAGAGGATGTGGATGTTATTGCTGATCATATTAAACGTTTCTTAGGTGATAAAAGTTTGCTGTGAACACCTCAAAATGATGTGAAGTTTACAGGAGGTCAAGTGGCCTCCTGTAGCCTTATTGCATGCTAGGAGTACAATAATTATGAATCAAAACTTCACACAATTTGCCTTCACCGATAGCGTAAAAGAAGCACAGGAATACTACGGTACACGACAATCATATGCCCAAATGGAAACGTCAGGTGACAGGTTTATTCTCACCTATAATGAAATATCATTTATTGAATCCCGAGATAGTTTTTATATGGGTACAGTAGGCGATAATGGATGGCCTTATGTGCAATTTCGAGGTGGTCCGAAAGGGTTCCTCAAAGTAATAAATGAAACGACAATTGCTTATGTCGATTTTAGAGGTAATGGGCAATACATCAGTGCAGGAAATATTAATAAAAATAACAAAACATCGTTATTTCTTATGGATTATCCATCACAAAGACGTCTTAAGCTTTGGGCCGAATCAACAATAATTCAAGCAAACGATAATGAGGAATTATTGCAACAACTTCAGGCTGATGGTTATAAGGCGCGTATTGAAAGAATTGTAATATTTAAGATTCAAGCCTATGACTGGAATTGCCCACAACATATCACTCCACGTTATACTGCTGATGAAATTGCAGTTATGGAATAAGAAGGACTTATTCACACTTTAGGCTGGGTGGCAGAATGTTTATGCAGTGGCCTGCAACGTCACTTATGTTGGTTCAAATCCAGCCCCAGCCTCCATCTTGAAATAATACGAATAGGACTACTTGGCTTAGAACTTTATTGACCCTGATAGGGTGGGCTTTCGCCAGAAAATACTAGTGCTGATAAGTTGAGTTAGGAACTGAGTGATAAGATCGTTGCAGTGATAAATGATGATAAACCAAGCCCCCAAAGATCAAATTCAGATAATAGCTCCATGAATTTAAGAAAAGCTGTCGTATGATTGATTTGTTTGAAGTAATAAAATTATCATTTTATGTATAAGTCGCCTGTTGGATTCATAATTCTATTTCAATACAAAGTAGTTTACTTGCTTTGTTAGCGCTTACCTTTATTGTTGCTGAATCAGTTAAGGCAATGGCATCTCTTTTCTGTAGAAGCTCTCCACCTAGCTCTACTTCTCCATCGATGAGAAATAAATAGCATGAGGCGGATTCAAAATGAGTGTTGTAGCTAATTGATGCACCTTCATCGAGGTGTGCTAATGAAAGAATGGCATTTTGCTCAATTGATACTGCATCTATATCTGTACTTAATGACGATACAATAGCTAAGAAATGATTATTCATTTTATCTTGCTCATAGGTCGATTGAGCATAGCGAGGCTCAATATCAAGTGTTTTGGGTAGTATCCATATTTGTAAGAAATTAACGACAGTATCTGATGATGGATTATATTCAGAATGATTAATACCGCTACCAGCAGACATTATTTGGATGTCTCCCGTTTTGATAATATGTTCATTACCTAAAGTATCTTTGTGTAGCAACTCACCACTTAAAGGAATGGAAATAATTTCCATATTTTTGTGATGGTGCAAACCAAAACCTCTTTTAGCTTGAACAATATCATCGTTAAGGACGATTAATTTTCCTAGTCCAGTTCTATCTGGATCGACATAATCGGCAAAGGAAAATGAATGTTGACTATATAGCCATTTATTTTCTGATATTCCTCGTGAATCAGCACGATAAACTTGTTTCACTAAAATGTCTCCTAATGAGTTTCGCCTGTGACACTATTATTAAAATCATGTCCGCTGAATTAGTTCAATTTTATATCCATCTGGGTCGGTAATAAATGCAATGATTTCATTACTTCCTTGCAATGGCTTGGCCTCAAGAGTCACGTTGCCACCTTTTTGTTTAATTTCACTACAAGCAGCAGAACAGTCATCAACACTGATCGCAATATGCCCATAAGCATTACCCATTTCATACATAGAGACACCATAGTTATACGTCAGCTCAATAACACATGTTTCTGATTCATCATCAAAACCAAGAAATGTAAGCGTATATTTTTCGTCTGGCTGATCCAATGTACGTAATACTTTCATGCCTAGAATATCGGTATAAAAATCTATCGAACGTTGCAAGTCAGTGACGCGTAGCATGGTGTGTAATATTCTTTTCATATCATTAAATATCCATTATGAGTAGTTTGAGTATGTAAACGATACTTTAACAGTATTTTTTCAAACTATAACTAAAAGGGTATTTAACCCGCTTAGTTAGCTTGTTTAACCTTTCGAAATGGCTATTTCCAGTTCACCATTAGTCAGTGCTTGGCCATCGAAATTCCATGTGCCATCAATCGTATGAATTACGTTGAAATAGATGTTATCTCTTGGTTGTTTTCCTCCTGATAGTTTATGGACGATGTCCGTTGATTCTTTGGCAATAACAATTTGATATAATTGATATGAAAAATGATAAAAGGGCCTACACAAATTTATAAAGGTTACTCCAACCACCAAAAAGTGTAGCTCGTTAAAAATACGTTATGTGTCTCCCCATTCTGGTAGCAGACAGATACATGTAATATCTGAATTTACAAATTATGAGGTTCACTAATGACTAAAATTGATGACAAGGTTGAAGAGTTACTCGCTAAACATCCAAATTTAACGAAACTTGAGGCAATCAATATTTTAACTGAGAAAAATGAGCGCAAGAAGAAAAAGCGTGAGGAAAAAACAGATAGAAGTAATGCCAAAAAGCTTAGAAACGAAGCAAACCGCCCAGAACGGGATGACGCTGACTCTTGATCGCATAACACACTGTTGTATAGTCGATTAGCTCCCGCACTTAACGAATATCAGAATTAGATTTTGTGCAATCATGAACCTATTTGATTTAGCCATTAACAATAACTACAGATATTTATCATTACTTGTTGACTATGGGTATATTCAGACTGCTTTCATCCCCAAAGATGACAAGCTCCCAGAGCTTAAATTATGCTGAGGAGATAACATGGTCTGTTTTACAATCGCTATATTACGATTAACGCGTATTACCAAACGTCTGACTCTTTCTGTTACCAACCTTTTAGTGCATTAAATTGAAATTTGATTAGGTATATTTTAAGGCATGATGATTTATGGAATATGAATTTCAACGTAATAACTTAACGGGTACCTTGCTTGCTGATTTTAGTGTGGGCCAAGAAGTATTAGGATTTTGGTTTGTCGAAGAACTAGGAGAATGTTCAGAAAAATATGAAGAACTCTGTCAAATTATCGATAAATTGCAGAACAATCAGCTGAAAGACTGGCGTATGGTAGGTAAAGCGTTATCAATTGAACTCGATGATGAGGAAGTTAGGGTTTATGCCAATGAACTTGAAAGTGGTGAAGAATTTGATCTTGAAGATGCACTGTCTCTTTACGATGGTGAATCGAAGGCTTTCTGTGGCTTAGAGGATTTCCATGTTGCACTACTGAGCTGGCGTCTCTTTATAGATAATGGCTGTTAAGTTAACTTCTTATACACAAATCAATTCAAAATGCAGGATAGAGCATATCCAGAAGTGACCGAGTTCACGGCTATGAAATAATCAACCCTATTGATTCACGAATAACAAATAAAGCCTAAACAGGTGACTATGGTTTTGAGTTTCTCAAACCAATGACTACTTTTGGTTGTGGATTGCATTTGACGCCTAATAGGGCGTGCTATTAAAAGGCTCCATTTGTCATAAGGATTGAACTGTCGTTCAGCTTTATCGGTTTGTTGTTGTGTCAGTTTAAACCTATTGATGTAATAGGGTATAAGCGCCCCAATGCCTAATACATTACCTAGTGTAGCAATGATAATGACTGCAAATGGGCTTTCCCCTGTACGCAATAAATCTGTTAATACCAGCTCAGAACTGAGCGGTAAGATCGTTGCAGTCAAAAAAGCTGATAGCCAAATTTTCGTGTAGTTACTGGTGGAGATTGACCACATGAAATGAGCATCAAAAAAGAGGTGGTAATTGGAAGTGCCTTCGGGTTTAGGGTGATGAGAAGCCTTCATCTGGGAAGGTTACGCTTAGTGCTCGCCTAGTTACTGGTCAGCAAACATTGAAAAGGATAAGATGATTACAATTTG
>Ga0209495_1000956_pt1 | contig 21082 bp, 12 predicted proteins | sample EN1Hudsemesocosm_FD_184629 | JGI IMG/M metagenome (GOLD analysis project Ga0209495, IMG submission 184629) | Methane-oxidizing microbial communities from mesocosms in the Hudson Canyon - EN1E Hudson Canyon (SPAdes) (version 2) | ecosystem: Environmental > Aquatic > Marine > Cold seeps | place... | reverse complement strand
ATAGGTTTTTCCACTGCCTGCGCCTGCACTTATAAAGGTAATATGTTCCATTTGGTTATTTTCTCCATCCTGTTAGTACACGATAATCATTAAATCTGTCACTACTTTCAGGGATACTTAACGCATCCTCCCCTGCATTAGAGTCATCATCGGCTTCTGTACCTGATACGGTGACTTCAATTAAACCCTTATCTATTTGCTTGCGCCGCCACTTCCACGTTTTTTCCATTTTCTGCCAAATTGAGGCATGGTTTTCTATTTCTGTTGGTGTTACTTCGGTAGCCTCGGGAAAATACACCTTATTCTGAGCCAATAACGTACCACTGGTAATAATAAAGTAGGCAACAGGTGGCCATTTTTTAATACTTTTATGGCGAAGGTAAGAATAAGTCACTAGTTGTAGATGTTTATTGTCTTTTAAACTGGATTTACGATATTTATCCCCTCCCCATTTAATATCAATTAGTGCTTCTTCGTTTTGAGCATTAATGACTTTCATATCTATATAACCACCTATATTTCCACCAACAAAAAGAGCTTGTTCAGCCGTTTCCATTTCAACCTTGACCACATTAGCTTTGCGTAATTGGTGGACTAATTCCTTTAAAGATTCTCTTGCAGTTACGATAAATTGTTGTTTTTCTACTAGGCGGCCCGACATTAATAACACCGCACCTTCTTCGAGTAAGAGCTTTTCTATAGTTGTATCAAACCACTGTTCCAACTTTTTGGTCTGTAATCGTGAACTGGTTAATATCTCTGGTTGTTCATTAAAGAATCGTTCATAAAGATGGTGAACTAAGTTACCTTTTAATAAATTGCCATCACTGATTGATTGTAGGATTCCTGCTGATAACCGTGCTTTATAGCGTAATACCCATTGATAAGGGCTGTAGAAGAAATTTTCTAAGCTAGAATAGGACTCTTTCTCGCGTTTCCCCAGTTCCTTGCCTGTTTTTAATTGCCACCAACGGCATAACAAGGGCAGTGCTTGGTAATTGACAGGGCTTGTTGTTAAGTCATTTAATGCGGTGATTACCTCGTCATTTAACACGCTGTCTTCAAGCTGTATTTCATGCCAGTTTTCTACACAACTGTTAATTTGGTCCCATAAGGGATGATGAGATTCATCGCCTTCATGTAAAACTACGATTAAACGTTCTGTTGCGGCATAGATTGGTTTTAAAGCATTTTTAGCGTGAAATTGTAACTGTTTATCTAGGTCTGGAAGTTGAATATTATTCGCGGCTAATTGCTCAATTTCTTTTCTTGACCATGCATAAGCGGTCTGGGAGCTATTGGCTTGCAGGTCCCACCAGATAACAGTTTCAACGGCTTGGTTAAAACTAGCGTCTTGTTGTGTGCCATACAGCCATTTTGTTTTGTTCGGTGTGCATTCTGCCTGCTTATCAACTATGCCTGACCCTGTGCCCGTAACTTGATCTAATAGATAGCGTAATTGTTCGGGTTTAATACTGTTTATATTGGCATCGAGCAGGTTTGTTAATACGGTTTTTAATTCATTAGCTTGATTTAATGCAACACCATATAAAGCACGCATGGCTTCATCCTGATGTTTTGCTTGCTGGCCTGCTAACCAGTTAGCTACCTTTGAACAGCGTTGCTTGGCTATGTCTATCGGAAGTCCTATTTGGGGGGCATATCGCTCGCTATCAAACCAATATTGAATATCAGTTTGTAGTTGTTTAAAGTTTTTCTCAGAAAAGTTTTCTCGGTTTTGTTCTTTTTCTAATAATTCTGTCAGTTTTTCCTGCCATTCTTTACCACCAATTCCAGGTGCTTGTGCAACAATATTAGCTAACGGTTTGCGGATTCTTCCCACTAAAGGTCCAACTGGGTGCATTAAGAATTGTAGTAATATTTCTGGGTCTAAGGGTGCCCATAATAAATCTAGCGTAATTGGTAATACCTGTAAGACAGGTCGCCAAGGGGATGGGCTGTCAAAACCCAATCGGGGTAAATCAACCGCTTCTAATGCATCATCTATTTCTGTTCCAGCACTACTGGTCAATACTGCCGTCGTTTTTTCTTGTAGGGTATCTACATTTTTTGCCAACCATTGAGTAATCAGACGGGATGAAACCGCTTTAGATTTCGCTTTAATGACAACAAAACTGTTATCACCTACTAATTGTATTTTTTTAACGGAACCTTGTTTATCTTTGGCTAAAGATTCTGTTGATAATTGTATTAAGCTGTTTTGTAATCGAGTTAAATCTGATGTTTGTTTTGCTGCTATTTTTAAGTCTGGTTGTTGAGTAACTTTAAAATGCTCTAGAATTTGTTGCCATAGAGGTGAAAAACTGCCCAACGGATCTAACAGGTTGACTTGTTCTACTTGTGTAGTCTGGATTTTTAGTTTAAGTAAAAGCGTTTGAAGTCGTTCACCAACTCCGGCGCCGACATTACCTTTAGCTAATTGTTCAAGATCTGCCATATCTTGTAATCGATGAGTGACTTTTTTATCCAGCTGTCCATTCCAGCCTGACTCATACCAACTATCTCGCCATTGCAATAAGGTACGAGCAACATTAAACTCATCAACTAGAAAAGATGGGTGATAAAAACGGTCTGGCGTATCCAATTCCTTTAGACAGGCCATGTACTGAATAATTCGTGTAGTCGATGATTCCGTGATTGCTGCAACACCACATTGTGTTTCTAGAATACTTAGAAACCCCATCGTGCCGACTTCCTTTTCACCGATGGTTGAATCGATCCGTTGTGGCTTATTTCCATCTAGCCCATGTCCTAATTTAATGCGCATTAAGTCCGTCCCTTTATAATGTTTATTATTTGAAGTATAAATTACTTTGCTAATTTTTACAGATATTTAAAGCGTCTATTGAAGTCCAAGTCTAAGAAAACACCTAATACCAAATCTTCACCACTTTTTGAGTCTTGCCGTGATCCGTTTTGATGAAACTGGATTTCCCTGTTTTTTCTAAAAAGTTTGTAATGCCAAAATACGATTCCTTAAATTTAACGGGTAAAATATCACTTTTTTTGCCACTATCACTCACTTAAAAGAATAAATATTTTGATAGCTTAGGGGCTTATATCTCATAGTCTGTGATCGCTTTAGACAACCACTTCAACACGTATTGATTGGTTTCTTCTGAAACGGGATTATTACGTTTTAACTTTAATTGATCTAGTTCGGGCTTTAGGCCCTCTTGTAAAGTTACCCCTAAAGTAGCGCGCTCAGGGTATGTCACTCGGTACACGTAATACCGCCCATGAACAATATGAGCATGATAACTTGCAATACAATGCCGTTGCTCTTTTCCTTCCTCAACTAAAGACTGACTATTTATAATAGGTATTATGCAGTCTGTGCCTGCAAATGGAGGCGTTTGGTAGTTGACTTCAGATAACACCTCTGCTTCTAGTTGGTTAAGTTGATCCACTAATCGATCATGCACTCTTTCAACCTGATCAATACTCTCACATGCGCCTATCCGTTTTATAATATTATCCACACCTACATAAGTGGCCATACGACAAATATCATCGAACAATGCATAAACACTTTGTTGCCAGTGATGCTTCTGATAATCATTAATTAGGCGAGTCGCTACTAATTCTGGGTAACGGCAAATTAATTTAGCTATAAATTCATCAATGCTTTCAATATGATTTAATTTTTCATAATTTGGCAGTGCTAACAGTTGCTTTATATAGCCATACTCTGGGTTCCCATAGTGTTTGAATGCCATTTTCTGAAGCAGTTTTAACACAGAGCGTCTTGCTGGTAACTGACAAGCTTGAAGCAAATCAATGCGTTTATACGTTAGAAGCTCGATAAGCTTGAGTTCCTCCCATTTTTCTTCTTTAGCTTGCTTAATTAATAAGAAAAATAATGTCGGTTGATGGATAAATAATTCATACGCTGCTGAATATCGACTAGTTAAATACAACGCCGTAAACTCAATGCTTTTATAGTGCTGTGCTAATTGGCGTATCTGTTCAGGTATGCCATTATACCAATGGTGATAACACTCCCTTTCTTTAATGAACACTAACGGAATAGGTGCTTCCTCAAGGTATTCATAAAGTTCATCGACACCATTAACCTTTAGCATCCAATTGATACCCTGCTGCCAACTATTAATCAATAATTGACTTGGGTGGGCAAGAAGCTCACTAAAATCAATAATAAGATCATCTTCATAAGAATGAAAAGTTGATTGCATACTCAAAACAGTCATCTATTGGCACCTATATCTTTTTATTTGGCCATAGAGTAGCTCACAAATACGACACACAATGCCGCTTAAATGGAATTATCAATACACTTCACTTCTTTATAACTCTAATATCTAAATGACTTTGTAAGATGAAAAATCGAGATTTATGTGTTTGTGAGATTTCTTGTATTTCTCAAAAGCTTTTTTATACTTATAAAAAATTTGGGGATCTATATACTGATTATCATCATTCGTACTACGAACAAACCGTGAGTGTCTAGCCTTTCGCTTAAGCCAATTCAATACAGATTCTTCCGTATAGAAATCAACTTCTTGATTTCTATACCTCTTAACCTCATCTAATTTCAGTTGTAACTTTTCACCAATATACTCAATAAATACGCCTAATGTCGCACGTTCTGGTTTCAATATTTTACAAACAAAATAACGTCCTTCTACTATCTCCCGATAGTAGTCAACAATACAATTATCTTGCTGCTCTCCTTCTTGTTGCAACTCTTGGTATGTTTTAATAGCTATAATAGATGAAGTATTTTGTAAAGGAGGAACTGGAAAAATCTCCCCTAATTCTGCTGTCTTTTTCATTTTTCGAACCTGATCTACTGATTTAGCGTACAACCTTTGAATATCATTAATCGTATTAGATTTTAGCAATTGTTGCATCAGCATGTTTTCATTGTCTTTTAACATACACTTATATATGTATATTTCTGGATCTCTACCTATACAGTATCCACCTGGATGCAAATTTAGCACGAAACTAAACTCGTTATAAACAGGTAAATCAGCACTATTACTACAATTTTCACTGTAAATGAATTGTTCAAATTTGTTTCTTTTATAGTAAATAGTTGACTGAATATGCTGTATGCATTTAATCAGGTTTTTAACTGTATCTAAGTCACATTCATTATTATTCAATTGCCTAAGCAATGAACTATGAATAAAACTTGGACATTCTGCTACTAAAGTAAGCAATGATATAGGCACCCTTGCTCTATGGTTAAGATATTCAAAATCTGCTATAAACACCTCCCTTATCAGCCCATATTCATATTTTCTGTAATAGCTCGAATGAATCTTATTAATAAATTTTAGTGCTGACTTTGTTGGAGGGAACCCCATAAATTGAAGTATTTTGGTGCGCTTTTGCCGACACAACTCAACAAACTCTATTTCATTACGACTATTATTTTGAACAGACATAAACAGCAGCCAAAATAAAGTGGGACTATCAACAAATAACTCATACACATGCGGATAGCGACTACATATATTTAACATTCCATAGAAGTTACCTCTATAACAGTTTAATAGCTCCAGCAACTGGCTAGGTATCTGTTCACGCCATTCCCTCAAGATATCATTCCCATAAATCTTATAGAAAATAACGATGATTCAAAGGGGTTATTATGGCATTCAACCTGACCATTAATCTCTGTACTCCAACTTATACCCGCACTCCAACCAGTTAAAGTAATTCTTTCATGATCATCTAATGGCCAATTTAAATAAATTCTTAGCTCTTGCTCACAAGAAAACCAATGACTTTTTTCTGAATCGACTTGGCTCCATTTGTAATTTTTATGTCTACTTGTCATATAGGTTAACTTTTGATTTAAAAGATAACTGTATTTTAATAATATATACGACCTATAATGCCTTATATTGAATTAAAACTAAAACAAAGGTCTACTTATGAGCCGATCCGTTGATACGCTTTATAGACAATGGCTAATGCTATCTAAAATACCACGTTACCCACGTAGAATTTCTGTACCTGCCCTAAACTCAATCCTCATAAGTGAAGGCTATTCGATTGATATACGCACTATTCAGCGAGACTTATTAAAATTATCCAGCCCATTTCCTCTTAGCAGTGAAACAGAAGGACGGAAAAATTATTGGTTTTGGAGTGAACATGCATCAATACAAGATTTACCTGGAATGGAACCCGTCACTGCACTTGCATTTGAAATGGCTGAATCTTATTTGGCTCCTATATTACCTCAAGCAACAATCACCTTATTAGCCCCTTATTTTGCACGTGCAAAAGAAGTGCTACATTCCGCGTCATCTCATTTAAAAGATTGGCCTGACAAAATAGCTGTTATCGAAAATGGTCCTCAGCTGATTCCCCCTCATATTAACAGTGAGATACAAAATGCAGTGTATCAAGCAGTATTAGAAGAGAAACAGCTGAAAATTATTTATAAACCCAGATATGCAAAAACAACATCTGAATACACTGCTCATCCTCTAGGTATTGTGACGCGGCAAGGCGTTATTTATTTAGTGTGTACCTTTTGGAATTATCAAGATGTTAGACAACTTGCATTACATCGCTTTACATCAGCCACACTATTAAATGACAACGCTAAATTATTAGAAAACTTTGAACTTTCAAGCTATGTACAAAAAGATCATCAGTTCGCTTATCCCATTAGCTCAGAACCAATTCAACTCAAAGTTATATTTAACGCAAAAAGTGCACTACATATTGAAGAAACCCCTCTAACAGCAGACCAAGTATTAACCCCCCTCGACGAAGACCGTATTTTATTAGAAGGGAGCATTTTTGATTCACAAGAGTTACGCTGGTGGTTACGTCGCTTTGGTAGTCAAATTGAAGTATTAGAGCCGTTGGATTTGCGCGAGAACTTTATTAATGAAGCAAAACGATTACAGCAACTTTATTTATTAGCACCGAAATAGAGAGAGCCTACTTTATTTTGTGTAACGGCTTATCATTAACCTCTAATATGCGAGGTTATGAATAAAAAACACAATCTCCTCTTCAAGGTAAATGATACAAATGCTTTTTACCCTTTCTAACTATTAACGCTTCTTCAACCAGAATTCCCAGCCACTTAGTTATCCCTTGTTTGCTTAACTCTGGATATTTATGTTCTAAATCACCCAAACTAATCGGCGTGTTATCTTTGCAATGGCTAACAATATTCTGATAAAACAAATTCAATAGTGATCCATATTTTTGCAGTCCTATAACTTCAATTCCCTCACTACCTTTCCCAGTTGATGAAACTAAGTTTTCACTATTACCTTGCTGTTCTGCATTAACTACATTAGTCTCCGCAATAGTAAGTTTGGCTATTAACTGCTCTGCTGTCGTTACTGCATCTGGAATACCTGAAAAATCGGATTCATCTTTCTTGGCATAGTTTTTACTAATTTCAGGTTTACTTGGTTCTTTAGAGGATGGCTCGCCAGCACTATCGGAATCAATAGAAAACAAATCTATCTGAATATCTGACTTAACTTTATTTACATTTAATCCACCCTGCTGAACATCACTACCAGTCTCAAACTCTCGCTTAAAATCATCAAATGCATCATCTATTGCATAACCACCCAATTTAATTAATTCTTGATTGCCTGCGTATTCAATATTTCTAATCAGTGGGGCAGACCAAGCTTTCTTCAAATTTTCTTTCGCACCAGCCCAAGTCCCACCCTTATTAAAATCAGACTTAACCACCACCACAGCCTTAGAAAGAATATAAATATACTTATTACGTGCCATGGCATTACCCGTATTAAACCCTGCTTCAGGATAAAAAGGTGATATAAGCACTAATTGCTGATTAGCAAGATATTCTCTATAAGCCTTACTGGCAGAAGAACGAAACAAACTATCAGCAAGCACGCCAAGACAATCCCCACCCGCTTTTAAAGCAGATAGCATAGAAACTTGATCGACTCCTTTCGCCCCTCCTGATACAACGATATAGTCTTGTTTAACAGCCAACTGGGCTTTAGCTTCAGTAAAATTCTCATCATCAATATCAATCGAACGAGAACCGACAAACCCAATCGCCTGACTATTTAATAACGCTTTATTACCGACACCAAACAAGACAGGCGGTGCTAAATCTTTCAGTTTAGTTTTTAGTAATCTAGGGTAATCAGCATCCGCCCGCGATATAACCCATACTCCAACTTTAGACCACTTTTCCAGCGCAAATCCCATACTCGCACCGCGAGAAAGTAAACTGTCAATACGTTCACTAGAAACTTTACATTTTGGGTCTAGCCACAACTCTAATACTTCCTTTTTTCTTTGTAGCAAATCAGCAGGGGTAAACTTATTTTCAAGTAACCAACGTGAAAAGGGTCCATATTCTGTCGGCGTTAAAGGTTTAAATTTACCGACTTCATTTTTATTGAAAAAACAGCACAACAATAAGGTTGCTTGCAAGTTATCATTTATCAGCATGGTATCATCCATTATTACTTGTACTGGTTAAGGCAATAGGGATAACACTCCCTGCCCCATTTTTTCTTAATAAGGCAGCAATGACCGTAAACGTCCACTTTGAATCAACCGCATCATCCAGCAAAAAAACTGAACCATCATAGACTTGATCAGACTGAATACCAAATGCCCCATCTAAATTATGGCTCTGATGAAAACTATTACTCATCATTTTTTGCTGTGGCTTTTCATTGGCTACAAAAACACAATCACTACAATGAATCTTTAACTTTGCGGCTAACTTATGAGCAAAGTTTTTAATTAACATGGGATGCCTTGGAGAAGGGACATAAGTTATCCATTTTGGCTGTATTTCTAAAGACATCGAGCGAATCATTTGTACCATTGGCTCTAATAAATCATCTCTAAAATGATTATTTTTTTTGCCCTCCGCAACTAACTCACCCCACGCACCATCTCGCCACTTAGACAATGCTAAACCTGGTTCTGCTTGCAAGTTTTTATCCTTATATCCAAAGTTGTATGTTGGAAATGCTTCACGCGCTAAATCACCCGAACTACCAAATAATTTTCTAGGATTAATTTTAATATAAAGATGCTTTAAAAACTCTGCTGCTTCTAAAATAAGCCCCCGCTCAACCAAAATATTTAATTTATTTTCAGGTGCACAATTTTCACATTTACCACAGCTTTCAGAACTCTCATCATCTAACTCAATTGCTAAAAACCGCATTAGACAAGACCCTGTAGCATGGTAGTCTTTTAAGGTATTCCATTCTTTTACTTTAATACTAGATAAACGTTCAATATGTTCATGTGGCAATTCATAATCAATCGCTGTTCGATAATACTTGAGGCCATCTTTTAAAATCGGTGTTGGACTTTCAACACTCAAAAATTTTAATATCTTCTTTATATTACCATTAGACAAATTGGCATATTTTTCAATTTCTGCTTCTTTTAAGCCTTCATGGTTACCTAATATATTTAATAGCTCATTCACATCATCTTCACTAGGAAACGCATTTTCGATAAAAAAACGTTGAATTCTTTCATCTTCATTTCCAAACATCAGCATACCAACTGCCTTCTGGATTCCACGCCCAGCACGCCCTACTTGCTGATAATATTCAATCACATTTCCAGGGGCCTGATAATGGATAACAAAACTAATATCTGGCTTATCAAATCCCATACCTAATGCAGAAGTAGCCACCAACGCTTTTAAACGATTATGAATTAAATCATCTTCTAACTGCTTACGCTCATCGGAATTCACACCCCCATAATAAGCTCTCGCATCAATGCCTTTCAATTGCAGCCATTGAGCGACAGTTTCACAATCTTTGGTGGTTTTTGCATAAATAATGCCCGTCCCCTCAATACTTAACAAGGCCTGACTTAACCAAGCTAAGCGTTGTGCTTTATTAGGAAGTACCAAATTTTGTAACTGTAAAGCCTCTCTCAACAAAGGGCCTCTGCGTATTTTAAGCTGACCGCCTAATTGCAGCTTAATATCATCAACCACCCGATTATTAGCCGTTGCAGTCGTTGCTAATACAGGTATATTGCTTGGCATATATTGAAGAATTCGCACAATACGACGGTAATCTGGCCTAAAATCATGCCCCCAATCTGAAATACAATGCGCCTCATCCACAACAAACAGGCCTACTTGCGATAAAATATTTTGCAATACATTCTCTACAAACTTATCATTCGCCAACTGCTCAGGTGAAATAATCACCGCATCCACTTGCCCCGATAAAAGCTTAGATTCATTAACTGAACGCTCTTGCGGAGTTAAAGAAGAATTAATAGTCACCACCTGTAAACCTAATTTAGCAGCACTCTCAATTTGATTACGCATTAATGAAATCAATGGCGAAATAATAATGCTAAGCCCTGAGCCTTGCTTACGCAGTATTTTGGTTGAAATAAAATACACCGCACTTTTACCCCAGCCTGTTTTTTGTACCACCAGAACCTTATCTTTTTGTACTACCAACTCTTCGATTGATTCCCATTGATCGGAATGAAAAATAGCATTAGCATTGCCTGTCATTTCTCTAAGATAATCTAATGCGAGTTGTTTCATGTTTTACCCTAATAATTCCTGCGTTTTTTAGATAATTTGTATTGCTAGAAAATATGCCTACAAAACACCTAAATTTCCATATTCACCACTCAGCCCACGCCAAAATACCAGCACGTCTTCTAGCGCTGGAATAGAGTCGGTAATTAAACCCGTCCCGATAGAGCCATTGTATCTTTCTACATAATTACGCGTTGCATGATAAGCCAACGTTTGTGCGGCTTCTTCCGTATTTAATAAACAAGCAGCTAACAACTCTAAAGTTAACAAATCACTGTTTTTAACAATTCTAACCGTCGTCGATTTTACGTTTTTAGTCTCGTTCTGATAGTCTGCTAATTGACGATATAACACCCATATTAAATCTTTTGATGCAGGCAAAGCAAACTCGTCCACACTAAATTTAGCAACTTCCTCAATAGCGGATGCTATGGACTGTAGTTGAATGTTTGGTGACTTATCTTGAAGGTCGTTTAACAATTGCTCAGCGACTAAATTAAATAAGTAGCAACAATATTGCTGACGTACCAACTCATCTTTGCACAGACTTTTAATACTGATTAATTTAGTGATGGAAAAATAGTTTTTTTCACCCGATATTAACTGGTCAAACGCTTCTTCCAGTTTGTTAATCTTTTTTTGATCCGCTTTGGGTAATAAACGAGTCATGCGCTACTCCTTATAGAATGCCAGTAAAAGGAAATTCAAGACTGAATTTCTGGGTAAGCCTGTTACTTTCGCCAACCTAAACACCGCGCTACTCCTCAATGACTTTAGGATTTAGCTCTAGTTCCGCTTTATCTACAAAATACTGCGGTAATTGATCTTTAATGGTAGGGGCCAACTCCTTAAAATCATTAACTTGTTTAACTAGATTTCCTCTGCCGCTCACTAACTGACCTTCGGCTTTACTGTAAGAATCTTGGGCGTTATCCAGGCCTTTTTTTATTCCTTCAAAACTGGTTAAAAAAGTTTTTAGCTTTTTATATACGCCCTCTGCTTTATTGACTAATTCTGCGGTATGTTTATTTTGATCTTCATAACGCCAGAGCTGACGCACAATATTTAAGCTCGTGAGTAAAGTGGTTGGAGTCGCTACCAATACATTATTCTCAATGGCTTTCTGAAATATCATTTCATCCGCTTTCATTGCTTCAACAAAAGCTGATTCAATCGGGACAAACATAAAAACCATTTCTGGTGAGTTGATCCCCTTGAGCTTGTAGTACTCTCTATCCGATAGCTCTTGTATTCGATCAGAAAAAGCCTTTACATGCTCTTTAATCGCTTGCTTTCGCTCTAGCTCATCCTCACTATTAACATAGCGTGTATAGGCACTTAGTGAGACTTTTGCATCAATAATTAAATGCTTATCCTGCGGTAAGTAAATAACAGCATCAGGACGGCCTCTATTGCCTTCTTCATAGTTAAAGCTATCTTCACGCTTATAATCTTTACCTAGGATAAGCCCTGAGCGGTCTAATACATTTTCTAATATTAATTCGCCCCAGTTTCCCTGAACTTTTCTTTGCCCTTGTAAAGCCGTTGCCAGATTATGCGCTTCTTGCGTCATTGTCTGATGCATCGTCTGAAGGTGCTTAAGCTCAGTTTTCATTTCAGTTTGTTGCTTTGTCCCTTCCTGATGTAGATTTTCAACCCTTCCTTTAAAATCATGAATTTGTAGTTTAAAAGGATTCAGCATCGCATCGAGTGCTTTTTTATTTAATTCACTAAACTCAACACCTTTTGACTTAAGAATTTCATTGGCTAAATTCTGAAACTCTGTTTTCATGATGCCTTTTTGCTCATCTATTTGAGCAAGCTGCGCTTTAAACTGCTCCTCTTTTTCATGAAGCGTTGTTTCTTGAGTTACTAACTTTTCTGATAAATTATTACGCTCACCTTCAACAGTAGCTACTTTATTTTGTTGCTCGATTACTTGGCCTTCCAGTTCCTGAATCCTTTCTTGGCGTTCCTTTTCTTTAATAATTCCTGATTGTAAATTGGCGTTAGCCGCAGAAAGCGCTTCGTTTGATTTAGATAAGCTACCCTGTAAATCCTTAAACCTATTTTTCTCAGATAAATTTAATGCCTTAGATCCGCTTAAATCATCCGTTAACGCTTCAATTCTCTCCGTTAAAACGGCTATTTCAATTTTCTGACCATTACCCTGATTAATTGATTCTTGTAACTTAAAGTCAGTTTTATTGCTTTCGCTACTTAGCTGTTCTAACTCTATTAAATGCTGCTCAATTAAAGTCTCCTGTTTAGCTAATGTCGCAGTAGATTTTGACCGGCTAATGAAAAAACCAATAATTAACCCTAACAATAAGGCGATACTGGTAGTAATAGGCTCGAAAGGCATAATATGTTGTTACTCCGAAATAATTTTAGGGTTATCTTGCTTTACTGATGACATCAATAGATGATTTCTTAAATCATTATAAAAAGAACAACAGTCATACTTTATACGTGCATGCTGACCACTACAGTAACTTATGGCATAAAACCATTAACTGGACTTAAAGTTAGACTTTATAGGGATTTTACAACGCATCTTCCTGAGAAAAAATATACTCCAGCCGATCCGCTTCTACACCCAGAATATAGGTGCAATAAATGAATTCTTCCCAATCTAAGCTTTTAATTGGATGAATCACTCGCCCCATAATATTACCTGCTTCATCTGCATAAAAATCTACCACGTCAGTATGTCTATTCCGTACCCATGTGTATTCAATAATTTTACAGTCACTATTCACTCCAAACTTAGAAATCACAGTTGCTACTGAAACAGCCATTGCTGTGAATACACAGTGCTCTCCAGCTTCATTAATGCATACGTTGTGGGTTCTGACAAAATCACCTTTACCTATTATTTTAATGCCAAACGCATTCTTAGCTATCACTTGCTCAAATGTCACATCTAATTCAATATTATTGACTTTTAATGGTTCAGTACAACACCTTTCCCAATAATCAATGATCTTTGCATTTACCGGTAATTTAAGTTTAATTTGAGCATCAGCCTTAAACCTTTCAATAAAATGCTCTATATCTGCTTCCTGTGTAATGCTTTCATCCCCAACCAACATTTCACAGTTCTCATACAACTGATAACACCCCAGGCTAACTTCTTCAGCTTGTATTCGACACAAATTAGTTGTCGATCTTTGTAACATAATTTTTTGTAAATTATTGTCACTCAGTTGATAAGTATTTTTCTTAACTGTTGCATCTAGAATTAAGGCACCGACTCTGCGTGATGACTTAACTTTTATCTCTAATTTTTCCTGATTTTCATTAGTAATGATATACCCATCTTCAAATACCGTTGGGTGACATACTTGTTCAACTAAAGATTTAATATGCTTTGTTATATCCCGACACCAGTTACCCTGCTTCCCAACTAGCATCTTTTTTGAATTTTCAAAAATCTCTTCAACTTCAGAAATATATGGCGACTTTAAAAACGTACCAATTTGCTCTGGAATCTCTGAATTATCGGTTAACGCTTTTACTGTATCAACGATATCTTGTGTTGATTGCTGGTTAACTCCAATTTCATGAAGCGACTCAATAAACTCATTAATATTCCGACATAATTGGCGCACCTGAAGTAGCTCTATACTTTCTTTAACATGAGGAAAAAAAACTTGGATTAAATCACTCTCATCAATGGTTTGTTTTTTAGGATTCAATAATCGCCTTTGTACCAAAGAATTTACTCTATCAACCCGACCTGTTTTTTGTTCAATTCCAACAGGCGATCCTGATAACCCATAATGAACCACACTGTCGCAAAATGAATGGAGGTCCTCACCTTCTTGAAAAACATCTGTAGAAATCAATGCGAGCGGATAACCTGGCATTCTAAATTTTCTAGCCTGAGCTGAACGAATATTTGTTGTTTCACCTGTTGCTCCAATAATGGGCGATACAGGATTAAGACGATGACTTACAAAGGTTCTACGCTTTTCTAATGTTTCATCATATATCTCAGGAATATTAGTTTTAATAACTAAATCCAAATGATCAGCTAAATTGCTTAGTTCATAATAAGTTGAGAAACCTGAGTATTTAGCTTGTTGCGTTAAACACCTCACAATTTCATGTATCCATGCCGTCCTTGATTTATCTGTTAAATTAGCCGTTCCTTGTTTTAATCGTGACAAATAAACATCGATAATGCCATGTCCTGTTCGTAAACACAGACTGATCAAATGGCAATGAACATCTAAATCATTGAGTAATTCATCTAATGTTTTACGTGATTGAGTATTAGCTTGATTGCCTTTTAAAGCTTGATAAGCTTCACTTTGTAATGGAATAAGTTTTGATGCCAAACTAGTTTCATGAAAAACTGAATACAACGTATCTAACTGAAGGTTTTTTTCTAGGTTTTCAGGCTTGATTAGCTCTGTGTTTAATTGTTTTACATAAGGAAATAAGAATTTTATAAGTGGCTCTAAACTCTTCGTATTATACTTTTTACCATACCAATCAATAAATCCAAGCTGGCAAGCCGAATAAATATCAACTTGATCTTTCTCATCGTCAGTTAACCTATAGTAAGAAGATAGCCTTAATAATTCAGCTCTATTATCTTTAACTACCTCACTAAGATTTAGGTTCTCTTCACAACAAATAAATTTTGCCCAGTTCAACTCCATTAACAAGCTAATTACTTGGTTTTTAACCGTCAGTCCTCGCCTTACTAAATCAGGTGTTGTTAAACTTACACCCTCAATTTTTAGTAAATCTAAGACTTGCTTTTCTATAGCCCCACGAAAAAACCAAGCAAAAAAAGTATCATTCTTTGGTGGCTGTCTATCCTCAGTCTCTCCTTCTGCTCCTTCCTTAAACTCACCTTCCGATATATCACTATCTTTTGTTCTACTCTGCTTAATATATTCAGAATAAATTGAATCAAAAACATGTTTAACCTTTGGGGCTTCACTCAGTTGTTCGTCTATATACTTTTTCAGCCATTGATTATAATGATCATCTAATTTAGTTTTAATTTCTGCAACACTTCTAACACGACGAACAAATACAATTTGCTTTCTAGCATTATCAAATAGCTCACGACTTAAGTCTCGACAAACAGCATCCATTTTTGGGTGAGGCAATGTGCTACCGAGACCAGCTTCTTTATAGCTCTCTACAATATGACCAATAACATGTCTATCCTTCGCGTCACTCTGCACTTTATCGGATTCATCACCATCAAATTGTATAGGCTCAATTTTGGATGTTTGCGCATAACTTTCAAATGATGCCATCATGCCTATCTGATAGGAGGGGTTATTCCCTTTCCCTCCCATCATATCTCCTACTTTTTTTTGCACTAAAGCAGTGACTAATTTTTGCTCATCTGAATCTAAATTTATTTCAGCTTTATCACCAAAACGATACTCTTTACGATACATATTTCGTGTATGTGATTTTCCATTTATAGTTAATTCATTTAACCGTCTGACCATAAAATGCTTTAATTTATCAACTATGTCATGCTTGTCATCATTTTTTACACCGGTCAACAAGTTAGATTTCCCAACTAAGTTAAGCTGATTATACAGTTGGCCAATATTTCTATCATACGGTGTTGCAGAGAGTAACAATGCATTCTTAACTCTTTTTTTATAGCCCGCTTCACCGCTAAAACCAAGCACTCTCGATAAAACCCTATTCCTATCACTGCTATTGAAGTCATGTTTAAAATTATGCGCCTCATCAATAACAACTAGATCAAATGTAGGTAATATATAATTTAATGCTTTGGCGTATTGTTCTTTTACATCTATTTTTCTTTGTTTTACATCCTCTTTATTTTCTATAAATTCGTTCCATTCATGAGCTGGCACTAAGGACTTTATTTGAGCTAACTTTTTATCTAAAAAGGCATTGTCATCACTAAGAGCAATACTGAAGCTATCTTTACCAACAAAGAAATCGGCATAATAACCAAGAGATGCCATACGCATTATTTCAGCTACATTTCGACAATTGATAAAGGGAGCAACTGATTTACCTTCAAGCGTGCGGATTCTAAATTGATTTATTTTAATATTTTCTTTTATAAAACTATTGTATTCACGCCCCCACTTTTCCTGAACATTTCTACTGGGACAGATATACAGGACACGCAATGAAGGATTGAAATATCGCATGAGGGCTACAACACCCAAGGCAATATAGGTTTTTCCCATGCCGACTTCATCTGCTAAATAACCTAAACCAACTTCTGGATTGGCGATCATATTATGTAGTGCAACAGCCCCTTTCAATTGATTATCACCTAAATTTTTAAGTGCAGGATCCCCCCCTGAAAAATCAATAATCTCTTTTGCAGTAGCCAAATCAAGCATATCCATTATTTGCTTCCCTCATCCATTACTTTTGATTCGTACTGCTTGAAAAACTGGCTTTCAAACCAAGAAAAAAACGCTTTTCTTTTACTGGGTGAATCATCTTCAAGTTTTATTGAGTTTCCTGTTTTTAACTGTACTATTTTTTCTTCTATTATTTCTCGTTCAGCAGCAACATTAACCCTTTCCCTAAACCTTTTATCATCATAAAGATCTTTTGCTGATAACAATAATAAATATGACGTAACACTATTAAACCCATCCATATCATGCTCACCACTCCGTTTAGTGAGTTGTGGCAGGCTATCCATTCCTGCCCCTGTCAGATAATAATCCATTTGTACGAACTCTTTATTTTCCAATGATGTCAGTAACCTTGTTTTTAATGTCCTAAATGCAAGAAATATTTCTGCATATTCACAAAAAAACTGTTCAGAAAAAACCTCCGTTTCACCAACTGACATTTCCCCACCCATCTGCTTAAGTACCAACTCCTTTACTTGCGTATTTATCAGTAACATCAAACGCCTTTCCGTAGACATGCCAGCATAAATAGACAATATCTGCTCAAGTGTTAAGCTTGGTAAATCTATAGCTTTATGGCTCCAGCCAATTTGTTGCAAAAGAATTTTATGTTCTAAAAATGGCTCCTGGGTTTCAACATTATGACCAGTAATATTTATCAGTGATCCTTGACTTAAAAGTACTTCCAATTGTTTTGTATCATTTTCATAAGTATTTTCATGCTCTGTCAAAACCCATGATTTAACAATAATAGCGCCTTCTGTACTATTGATATTAACCTCAATAGAGCTCCCTTCTGCAGTATGACCCAATAGTTTTTTGTTTACCCAATCATAAGAAATATGTAGTTCTGGCAGTGCTGCTTGACCTTCATCTATACTATCGCTAGGCTCATGCTCTAGTGCTGTTTGAAAGCGCTCTATTTGTTCATCATCAGAATAAGGTTTTAATAAAGCCTCAACATTATCAAGCCGCACAAAGAAACCAGTCTCAACATTGTCATTCATGGCTTTATAGCTGAAATTTACAGAACCTACAAACACCCATGCTTTGCGAGTATGAGTATTATAAAAATGAAATATTTTTGCATGAATATGCCTGAACAAATCACCCGATACCCCTAATGAATTCGTTATTTTTGGATTCCATTTACCCCACTTTATACCGTCACTTTTATTAATATGCTCGTAATATTCTTGCTCGCATAATGCAATATTCTCTTGATCACGGGGTAATAGCATCACAATTTCACTAACACCAAAGTTCTTCAAAAAGTCCGTGTGCAATTGATTTTTATTATTATCAGCAAAAAAAGGAGAAATAATTTCAAGGGTCCAATCATCTTTAGTTGCTAATGTTTGATGCTTAATTTCATCAAGAAACCCATTAAAACTATTACCTCCTGAAAGACTAAAATAGTACACAGAATTTGCTTCTTTACTCCCCGTTAATTGGTTTAAATATTTTTTTATCGCATCAAGCGCTAACTGCTTATTTAAACTACTCCGTTTACCTATAAGGTAATCAATATCAGCGATGAGTTGTTGAATAAATACCATAGGCTGTTGGTTATTCACCTCTTCCCAGTGTTGGACCTCTATGTTTTCCCACCACCCTGTTCGACTTAAGTTATTAGACCCTGCTGAAAAAAGTAAACTTAAATCATCTGTCTCTTTGTCTTTTACTAATATGTAATTATTTTTTGCATGAAAAACACCATTATTATGCTTAACACCATGACAAAGATATTCCATACTGGGCGAAGTTTCAGCACTTTTTCTAAAAACAGGTAAGTCGTAAAAAACCTCTAACGCAATACCTGATTCTCTTAGCGCTTCTCTAACTTGAAAAGTTTTAACCCTGTCATCAGATGAATAGGGAATCCCACTGCTTAATAACAAAGGGATTACGTCCAGCTCAAAAAAATCTGGTTCAAAAGTGAATGTGGTAAATGCTCCCGCTAAAACTTTTCGATTATTAATGTAATTTGATAGTTGTTCAGAGATAACATATTTATCCATGATTACTTCCTAAATAAGAGCTTGCTATTGATAAATATGAGCCAATAAAATAATCATAATCCCACTTAGTCATCAATTTTTCCTGTTGTACTAACTTAAACCCTTCATGCTTGACTCTTACTCGAATTTTACTCCCAGTTTCCAGCTCCACCCAAGCCGCACCATTTCTTTGTTTCATGACATAAGCATTTAAATCTAATATATGTTTTATTGCTTGCGGGTATTCATTAGCCTTTAATGCAGATAAAGCTAGTTCGATGTAGCTTTTACGCGGAAAGTCTAAGGCTGGTAATTTGTCAGGCAAATATGAATAATCATAATTCTGCTCTTTTAATTTTTTGACTACCTCTTCAAGCAATATTCCATCTTTCACCTGACAGTAATAAAAAATATTATTGATAGCAACCAGTACCCGCTCAATATCTTCAACATGATGTAAACACTGTTGTAAGGTTGTAGACAGTTCTAAGCCCTGAAGCTTAGATAAATAATCACCTAAATGGTTATTTTTTATTTGTTTACCTTGAAATAATTGATTGGTTTTATCCCATAACTCATTCTGTAAAGGATAACTTCCTGCACCACTCATTAGAGAACTAACTAATTCAGACCTCATATATGGAAACTGAATGGCCTCCATATATGATTTTGATAAACCTTCTATTTCACTTTTTGCAATTGTGTTTGATTTTATTAGTTGAAAGTACGCGTCTTTATCCAGCATTTTATCCATCTGTTGCGCAATGGAAATGCCATTCTCAGTCATTTCCCTTTCACTACCTTTTATAAGTCCTGTGTCACGCATTGCTGATGAATACAAGCCCCAAAGCCCATAACTTGCTTGATCACTCAGGATTTGAGATTCACTCCCTAAACCAACGTTAACAATTGATCTATCTTCATTTCGTAATCTTTCAGTAACTCTCGTAACGCCCATTATGGCCTTGGACTTTCCATATAAACGCAGGTAACCTGCAACTTGCTCATAGCGCAGAAATGTTTCTCTTACTGCCTTTTGTTTATTATCCTTATCAACATTGGCATTCAGCTCATTTGCCCAATAAAAACCTAGTAAAGCTACAGAAAAGTTTTCTACTGAAGAAGTAATAGTTGTTAAATTACCAACCACCTTGCGTCCAAAGTAACTCCACACCAACTCAAAACCTAGAGGGTCTCTTGACCCCTTTGGTTTAGCCCTATCATCCAATAATGAAATAAATGCCATTTAAACTCACCATGCCCAAAAATTAATGTGTTATAAGATTTAACTTTCTATATTTCTTTGGTCTTTATATTTAAAGCTCCACCCGTCACAGCAAAATGTACCCAACAGCCAAGCACAGGTTTATCTACCGCTGCTTCAACCGCTGCTTTATAAAGTGCCAATTGCCCTGAATATTTCAATGCCACATCATTCCAGTCTGCTTTCGATTGAGGGTTAGATTTATGATCTACAATAATATAACCCGCATCCGTTTCTACTAACGCATCAATCCAGCCTTTTACTGTTTGGCCATTGGGTTTTACATATTCAATCGGATATTCAACATGAATCGCTTTTGCTTTTAGATGTTCTTTTACAAACTTTTTAAATTGATGTGGTTACACTATTTAGGACACAAAAACTAAAATTTAACGTCTAAATTAACTACCACGTTTTAGAACTGGACACTGGATATGCATCAACAATGCTCCTATACAGTCTCTATAAATCCCATTATTTAAATTAAAAAATGGGCAGGCAATCATTCTAATTGAGCATAATTACTACTCTTTTTTGAAACAGTAGCAACAACTCTTAATCCACTTTATATAAGCATACCAGCGATAAAAAAATCACCTAACAAATATTGATAGCTGGCCAAACCCTGAAATAGAACAAAAACGTTTTGCGCGTGTTATCGCAACATAAAGCAAAGAACGTTCACGCCATTCATGCTCTCTAATAATAGTTTTATCATCTGAATCCAAAACATCTAAAGGTAATATTCCATCATTAACACCAGCTATATACATTGCGTCGAACTCCAAACCTTTTACTCGATGCATCGTGGCAACTCTTACCCCTTTATGATCAATATTATCCAAGGTGTTATGATCAA
>Ga0209495_1000955_pt1 | contig 21091 bp, 18 predicted proteins | sample EN1Hudsemesocosm_FD_184629 | JGI IMG/M metagenome (GOLD analysis project Ga0209495, IMG submission 184629) | Methane-oxidizing microbial communities from mesocosms in the Hudson Canyon - EN1E Hudson Canyon (SPAdes) (version 2) | ecosystem: Environmental > Aquatic > Marine > Cold seeps | place... | reverse complement strand
CTTCAACAATCCCGATAGCTAACAGACCTGACTGACAATTATTTAACGAAGACTTTGACGAAGACAATACCTTTTAGAATAGGTAAGGAAGAATAGAATTACATGATGAAGAAAAAAGCAGTTATAGTTTCGGGTTACTTTAACCCGATACACAAAGGACACTTGGAGTATTTAAATAAAGCCAAGTTGCTGGCTGATGAGCTTTTTGTTATTGTAAACAACGACCATCAGCGAGCGCTTAAAGGAAGTAAAGAGTTCCAGTTGGAAGACGAAAGAGCACTCATAGTTTCCAACTTAAAAGCAGTAGATAAAACCATACTATCTATAGATACAGATCGTACAGTTTGCGCAACGATAGAGCAAATAGCTAAAGACTTTGGCGCCACTTACGATTTAGCATTTGCAAACGGAGGCGATCAGAATAACGACACCATACCAGAAAGGCCCATTTGCGAAAAAATGGGTATTGCGCTACTAGATGGTTTAGGAGATAAAATACAATCTAGTTCTTGGCTTTTAAAGAAATGACACTTTATAGAACATAAATCAATCGAAGCATGTTGTTTTTCCGCAAAAAAATCAATCTAAAAACTTTATTACCCAAAGGCTTTACCGATATACATTCTCATGTACTTCCCGGTATAGACGATGGGGCTAAAACTATGGATGACTCTATTGCGCTGATTAAGAAATTTCAAGAACTAGGGATTCATAAAATCATTACAACGCCCCATGTAATGGGAGGGGTCTGGCCTAATTCTACAGAGGTGATTACAGGCAAGCTGCAGGAAGTAAAAGAAAGACTCCAAGAAGGGGGTATTAGGGAATTTAGCATAGAGGCAGCAGCAGAGTATATGCTTGATGAGAATTTCATTGAATTATTAGAAAAAAAAGACCTACTTCCCATTAAGGAGAACAAGATTTTAGTAGAGATGTCTTATCTGAACCCACCATCTAACCTATTCGACACCTTGTTTGCTATGCAAATAGCGGGCTATAAACCTGTGCTCGCACACCCAGAGCGGTATAATTTTTACCATATGGACAAAGCAAAATATGCTGATTTAAAACGTGCGGGAGCTTTATTTCAGTTAAATTTGTTGGCCTTGACAAAATATTATGGCCTACCTGTTCAAAAAACAGCATTGTACTTATTAGAGAAAAACATGTATAACTGCGTTGGTACTGATGCGCATCATTTACGACACCTTGAAAGCATGAATTTCACTCTATCCAAAAAACATTATTTATTATTAGAAAGTTTGCTGAAAATAGAGCTTTAATAGACGAATAATCTCTAACTAGCTTAAAGAAGAAGTATAAAAATTAAATTAGAATAATTAGATTTGCAAGACTTAAAAAACTCCTAACAAAATGAAACACGTATTATATCTACTACCCTTCATTCTACTTACGTCTAGCTGTGTTACGCAGAAAGACTGGGTGTATTTTCAAGGAGAATCTGCTGCGCAGGCAAAAGTACAGCCTTTTGAGCTGCGCTATCAAGCCAACGATTTATTGAGTATTAATGTATCGGCCTTAGATATGGATGCGGCACAACCATTTAACTTATTCGTATCGAGCCCGAACACTTCAAATAACTTGCGTTTAAATGGGCAGCTAAATCAACAAACCTATTTGGTAGACAATTCGGGAGAAATAAACTTTCCAGTATTGGGGAAATTAACTCTCGGTGGCATGAGCCGTAAGGAAGCCATTGCCTTTTTGGAAAACAAACTACAGGCCTATATAAAGGATCCTATAGTAACCTTGCGCTTAACAAATTTTAAAATAAGTATTTTAGGAGAGGTAAATAAGCCCGGAACTTATACTATTGCCAACGAGCAGGTAAGCTTGCCACAAGCATTAGCCTTAGCAGGCGATTTAAGCATTACTGGAAAGCGAGCAAACCTACTTCTACTACGAGAGGAAGGTGGCCTGCTGACCAAAAATTATATTGACCTACGCAGCTATGCCCTTTTTGATTCGCCATACTACTTCTTAAAGCCCAATGATGTACTCTATGTAGAGCCCAATGCATCTAAAGTGCGGAGCTCCACAGATGCGCTCCGATATACCAGCATTAGTCTGTCTGTAATCACTACCTTAACCACCATAGCCTCAATTCTACTACGTTAATCATTATTTTATGAATTCGGAATATAACAACAATCATTTCCAGGAAGAAGAAACAATCGACCTGCGTGAGATTTTTATGAAATGGCTTCAGCACTGGCATTGGTTTTTAATAAGTGTTTTACTGGTGGGGATTGCCACTGCTTATTATTTAAGACGTACCACTCCGGAGTATAGCGTTTCGGCAACTATTTTAATAAAAGACGCTAAAAAAGGAGTAGGCGGAGCTATGAGCGAAATGGCTGCCTTCCAAGATTTAGGGATGTTTTCTAATTCACACAACTCCTTAGACAATGAAATTGAGATCCTAAAATCACGAAGCCTCTTGGCTAAAGCTATAAAGGAGTTAAACCTTAATGTACAGTATAAGGTAGAGGGGCATATTCGCACAAGGGAGTATTATAATAATGCCCCTGTACAACTGCGCTTTTTAGAAGGTGATTCTGTACAAGACGCTACCAAGGCTGCTTTTAAGCTTACCATTCTATCGGACACACAGTTTAGTTTAGAAAATGAAGACCAAGGCACTATGGGGTCTTTTTCCTTTGGGAAGAAAGCCAGCACCCCTTATGGCGACTTAATGATTACGCCTCGCTTTACTAAAATGCCTAACAATCCAGTGGTTTATATTAGCGTTAGCCCGCTAATAAGCATGGCAAATGACTATAGTAAAAACATTCAAATAGCACCCTTAAGCAAGCAAGCATCGGTAATTAAGATAAGTTTGGTAGATGTTCTTACAGTACGTGCTCAAGACTTTATTAACACGCTCATTAGGCAGTATAATGCTGATGGAATTGATGAAAAAAACGAGGTTTCTACCAATACAGCAGAATTTATAGCAAATCGATTAGATCTGATTCACGAGGAGCTCAACCTGGTAGAAAATACCGTAGCATCCTATAAGAAATCTCATGAGCTAACAGATATTACTGCAGAAGCGGGCTTGTTTTTAGAAAATACCGTAAACACCAAAAAAGAAGTGCTGAAACTAAGCACCGATCTGCGGATGATTCAGTTTATGGGGGCTTATTTGGAGGAAAACAAGAATAGTTTCAAGCTTTTACCAACCAATATTGGATTGACCGACGCCAGCATATCTACCTCCGTAGCTACCTATAATACATTGGTGCTCGATAGAAATCGACTCTTAAAAAATTCCAGCCTGCAAAACCCCGTAATCCAAAATTTAGATGCACAGCTTATAGAATTACAGCAAGCGCTAGGGGCAAGCTTGCAAAACTTACAACAGGCAGTAAACTTACAATTGGCAGGCTTAGAGCAAGAGGTACAACAAAATAGCTATAGGATTACGGCAGTACCCGAACAAGAAAGAGAATTTAGAGCCATAAAGCGCCAACAAGAAATAAAAGAGGCCCTGTATTTATATCTTTTGCAAAAGCGCGAAGAAACGGCCATTTCATTAGCGGTTACTGTAGCCAACGCAAAGCTTGTAGATGCCGCCTTTATCAACCAAATTCCGGTAAAACCAAAAAAACAAATTATCTGGCTAGGGGCAATCTTAATAGGGCTCCTACTCCCTGCGCTTTTAATTTATATACAGGACTTATTAGATACAAAAATTCACTCTCGTAAGGATATAGAGGATGCTATTAAGGTTCCTATATTGGGAGACATCCCATTAGGTGATGAAGACCAGCAATTGGTGGTGGAGCTTGATAAGCGATCGAATGTAGCTGAGGCTTTCCGATTGATTCGAACAAACTTAGACTTTCTATTAAATGCGAAGCCTTCTAGCGAGGCCAAAGTAATAGGAGTGACTTCTACCATGGCGGGAGAAGGGAAATCCTTTGTATCTCTTAACCTGGCAAGCACCATAGCATTATCGGGCAAAAAAGTTCTATTAGTAGGTTTGGATATGCGAAAGCCCAAATTATTAGAGTACTTTAATATTCAATCTCATGATAAAGGGATTAGCAATTATTTATCAGATGCCAGTATTACAGTATCCGACTTAATTTTTCCTGCGCCTAGCAATATTGAAAATATGGACCTGATAGAATCGGGCGTGATTGCGCCTAACCCTGCAGAGCTTTTATTAAACCCTCGATTATCTGAACTCTTTACGGAGCTTCGAACTAAGTACGACTATATAGTAGTAGATACTGCACCCGTAAACTTGGTAACCGACACCCTATTGATTAATGAGTATATGGATATGTTTGTTTATGTAGCCCGCGCTAATTACCTTGACAAACGATTGCTGGTTGTTCCAGAGAGTTTGTATTCCGAAAAACGACTAAACAATATGGCTATACTCATTAATGGTATAGATCATAAAAGAGGCTATGGCTATGGCTATGGCTATGGCTATGGTTATGGCTACGGTTATGGCTACGGTTATGGCTACGGGGAATACAGTAGCGATAAAAAGAAAAAGAATAAATGGAAGTTTTGGGGCTGATAAACAAACCCCATTGTCATCTTGAGGGGCTCGAAGGAGGTAATGGGAGGAAAGCAAAGAGGGTTTCGATTGCCTAAAACTGACCAATAAAAACTCATTGACACCATGATTCACTCATATCGGAAGCAGTTCTCGAAGCCAAAGAACATTACCTTAAAGGGAACACCAAAGTGGTAGATATTTACGACCCCTGGGCAAATAAAACAGAAGTAAAATCTACTTATGGGATTGATTTAATTGAAGACTTAGATTTATCAAAATACCAAGCAGTAGTTCTTTCTGTAGCACATAATGACTTTGCAGAAATAGACTTTAAAAATCTCAAAAATAAAGAGGTAATCATTTTTGATACCAAAGCAGTAATTGATTCTTAGAATATAGATGCCAGGCTTTAATTTTGTGAAAATCAAAGAAGACCACTATTAGAATGCGACTAGTATATATAAAGCGATTAAATAAGAGGAAATGAAAATATTAGTTACGGGTGCTGCTGGGTTTATTGGGGTTCACTTATGTAGTGCCTTATTAAAACAAGGCCATCAAGTTGTTGGATTGGATAATATTAATGATTATTACGATGTCAATTTAAAATATGCACGCTTAAATGAGTTAGGGATTTCGAGAAAGGATGCAGAAGCTTTTTTAAACAAATCTGAAAGCTCCATTTATAAAAGTGATTTTATCTTTATTCGAATGAATTTAGAGGATAGAGAAGAACTACCTAGCTTGTTTAAAGAACATAAATTTGATGTAGTTTGTAATTTAGCAGCACAAGCAGGAGTCCGTTATAGTATTGAGAATCCAGAAGCATATATAGACAGTAATATTGTGGGGTTTTTAAACATATTAGAATGTTGCAGACATCATAAAATAGAACATTTATTATACGCGAGTAGTTCAAGCGTATATGGAGAAAATAAAAAGGTTCCCTTTTCGACTTCAGATAATGTAGACCATCCTATTAGTTTGTATGCTGCAACTAAAAAAAGCAACGAACTGATGGCGTACACTTACAGCCATTTGTATAGCATTCCAACTACTGGTTTGCGGTTTTTTACGGTCTATGGGCCTTGGGGAAGGCCAGACATGGCACCTATGTTATTTGCAGATGCTATATCAAATAATAGACCTATCAAAGTTTTTAATAATGGAGATATGAGTAGGGATTTTACTTATATTGATGATATTGTTAATGGGATTGAAATATTATTAGCAAATCCACCACACAATACTGAAGAAAATTCTGCATATAGAATTTCTAATATAGGCAATGGTAGCCCAGAATCTTTGGGGGATTTTATAAAAGCTATAGAAACTAGTCTTGGAGTAGAGGCTAAAAAAGAGTTTTTACCGATGCAAGCTGGCGATGTGCCACAAACATGGGCAGATATATCAGAAATAGAAAAACTAGGACATAAAAGTACTACTCAAATTGTAGAAGGTGTAGCAAACTTTGTTAAATGGTTTAAAACATATCATTCAATATAAATATCCCGACTTAATTTCTTATGAAACGAATAGAGGACTTTTTTAGGAGTTTAAATTCTCATAAAATTAATTATGTACATTGGAAAAGTAATACTAATATTAAATTAGCCTTAACAGGCATAGATGATTTAGACATATTAGTTGATCCAAAAGATCAAATTAATCTTGAAGAAATATTTAAAGAATTCAAATTTGTTAGAGCTTATTCCGAAAAAGACAAATGGCAAGATGGCATTACTCATTTTATTGGATTAGATTCGAATTCAAAAAAATTAGTCCATGTTCATCTGCATTATAAACTAGCTTTAGGTTATGATTATGATAAAGGGTTTAGTCTACCCAATGTAGAGAAGTATTTAGAAGGGAAACAATTATACAAGAATGTTGTTTATTTACCTACGTATGAAAATGAATACTGTATTCTTGTTATTCGTTTAATATTAAAAAATGCACTTACTCCTTTTTTATTGATGCTACCTCATAAGCAGTTGAGTTTTATAAAAAGTGCCAAACAAAAAGGTGTTGTTAAAGATGGTGGTTATCGTGAATTTCTAGATTTAAAAAATAAAATAGATTCTGAAAAACTAGAAATCTGTCTGGATAATAACTTCAACTTTATCTCAAATGAAACGTTTAGGTATTTAGAAGATGTTTTAAATACGAATATAAATGTTTTTGATTTTTTTAGGGCTGGTAAAAGACTGAAAAAGGAGCTTAAAAATTTTAGAGATTATGGAGAGTTAACATCGATTAGAAAAGCTTTTTTTAGACTCTATTCAAATAGGGTTTATTCAGGATTAAAAAAACTTAAGCTACATAATAAAATACTTGGGAAAAAACCACAATATGGAGGTAGAATAATAGTTTTTATTGGCGGAGATGGTGCTGGAAAATCAACAACTATTAGTAATCTAAATAATTTACTTAAAACCCAATTGGCCACAAAAACTCTTCATATTGGAAGGCCTCCTTCTAGTAGTTTGGGATATGGTTACAAAATTGCTAGCAAAATAGTTGGCGTTTTTGGCTTTAAAGATCTTTCTAAAGCGTTTAATTTTTTAAGAGTTGCGATTGATCGGAAAAAAGTTTTTGAAAAAGCCTGTAAATTAAGAGATAAAGGTATTATTGTTCTTCAAGATAGAATGCCTATTGAGGGGATTACTGCTATGGATTGCCCTAGAATTAAGAGTATAAAGAATGGTAAGTATAAGAAATTTATAAAGTTTGAAGAAGAATGTTATTCTTTTATTAATAATGTAGATCAGATTTTTATTTTAAAATTAAATCCTCATATAGCTATTAAAAGAAGACCAGAAGATAATGAAGAAGAGCTGTTAATTAGATCTGGACAAGTTTGGGATAAAGAATGGACAAACTCTTACACAAAGGAAATTGATACGGAAATAAACAATGTTTCTGATGTTCTCAAAATTACTTCAGAAAATTTATGGGAAAGTATAAATAAGCCTTTTGTTAGATCTGAAGTTATTGGTTTAAATGGTACGGGGAAATCTACACTTCTTACAGAGGTTAATAAAGAGATGTCAAATTTTGATAAAAGGATTAACACAAACAATTATAAAAAAATAAAGTTTTTTATTTTTATAAAGCACTTTTTTCCTTCGTTTAAAGTTTTATTTCTTACTAAGAATATAAAATACGTCAAAATATATTTTAAATTCTTTATAAATTTAGAAATAATTAGTAAGTGGAATAAGAATAACAAATATCCTAATAGTAATTTAATTTTGGATCAAGGCCCTGTTTTTCAGCTGGCATTTCTACATAAAGAAAAGTGTATTTCGAAGAAAAAAGCAGAGGCCTATTTGAGTGTTATTAAAAAAGCTATCCCAGTTATTTTATATTTAGAAGCACCAGAAAAGTTGCTGTTTTCTAGAATTAAAAATAGAAAAGGGCCCATTACAAGAGGTCAGTTTATGTCTTATGAAGAATTTATAGTTTTTTGTATTGCATATAATGAGAGTTATAATATTGTAAAAGAAAATTACAATTCTTACCATACAATTGATACAGAAAAAAATTCGATAAGTCAAGTTTTTACTGAGTTTAAAAGAGTAGTGTATGAATAATAGTTTACTTAAAAGCACTAAACTAAATGCATTAGCAAGCTACTCTAGTTTTATTGTTAATTCGGCACTTACTTTTTTTGTAAGCCCTTTTTTAGTACAATACTTGGGTTCAACCACTTTTGGTATTTGGAAATCAGTTCAAAAAGTTTTATCATTTGCAACAGTAGCAGACGGAAGAGCCACTCAAGCCTTAAAATGGGTAATTGCTAATAAAGAGTCTGAGGATAATGTTCTGAAGAAGAAACAGGCTGTTGGAAGCGCTTTAAAAGTATGGACTTATTTTTTACCAATTGTTTTATTCATTATTTCTATTTTAATATGGAAATTACCAAGCTTAATAAATGGTGTTGACTCAGAATTATACCCTAAAATTCAACTTTTAGGCTTTATTTTAGGTTTAAACTTGTTAATAAATCCATTAATTGGAATCCCAGATGCCATTTTAGTAGGAACAAATAACGGATATAAATCTACGATGATAAAAACTGTAGGTATTATTGTTTCTAATTTTTGTATGATTCTGTCAAGTTATTTAGGATATGGATTAGTAGGTTTAGGAGTTGTTGTTCTTTGCGTTACTTTTTTAAATAGTATTTTTATCTTTTATATTTGCAAAAAAAGTATAAGGTGGCTAGGAATAAAAAAGCCAAGTAAAGCACAAGTGAAGAGCTTTTTTGGCTTTAGTTTCTGGGTTTTAATTTGGTCTTTTGTTGCTAAATTAATATTGTCTACAGAAATTTTATTAATTAGTTCTTTAATACACCCTAAAGAAGTTTCTAACTATGTTTTTACGGCATATATAGTTCAATTTTGTGTTTCAGTTTCCTTATTGTCAGGCTCAGCTATTACACCGGGTTTAGGTAAATTAATTGGAGCAAAAGAATTAATTAAATCTAGAAGAATTACAGAAAGCATTAGAGAAATCATCCTTTTTATAACCATATTTTTTGGAGGATTAATTTTAATACTTAATAAAAACTTTGTTAAATTATGGATGGGTGAAGAGTACTTTTTAGGATCTATTCCAAATTTAATAATAGTTTTAATTATGATTCAATTAGTAATGTTTAGAATAGAAGGACAGATTCAGGATTTGAGCTTAAAAATTAAAAATAAAGTTCTTGTTGGAGGAATTGGGGCCGTTACGAGCATTTTATTAGGCATTCTTTTTTATAACCTAATGGACAGTAGAATAGAAGGTTTATTTATTGGGGTTTTAATTGGCCGCATTTTATTAAATATTGCATTTAAAAGAATGGTGAATAAAATGATGAATATTAAAAATGATTATAAAAGTTTTGTTTATTTAGGAGTTATAATAACGTTAGGGTACTTTTTAGGGAAAAAAATTCCAGATTTTCACTCTTGGCTTTCTTTTATTCCGTTTTTATTAATTTTAAGTTTAGTTTTAATTGTAGTATGTTATTTCCTTTTTCTTTCTAATGAAAGTAAGGATAAAATCTTTATGATCATAAAATCAAAATAAATGAATTTTTTAAAATATTTTAAATTAGTTCGTTATAAACTTATTAGTGCAAATAGGGTTGCAAAATTGTCTGGAGTTACCTTTGGGAGTAATTGTAAGTTTTTAACTAAAAAGTTCGGTAGCGAACCTCAGTTAATCAAAATTGGAGATGATTTTTATTCTTCATCAAATGTTCAGTTCTTAACTCATGACGGTTCTGTTAATGTTATAAGGAATTTATATAAAGAATATAAAAACATAGACTATTTTTCACCTATAGTAATTGGAGATAATGTTTTTTTAGGTTACGGGGTAGTTGTTTTACCTGGAGTTATAATTGGTGATAATGTAATTGTTGGGGCAGGTACAATTGTTAGAGGAGAGTTGAAAAGTAATTCTGTCTACGCGGGTGTTCCGTCAAAGTTTATTTGTTCATTAGATGAATACCTAAACAAACATCAGGATTCCTTTATCCATACAAAGAACATGCTTAAACAAGAAAAAAAAGTGATATTAATGAAAAAATATTTAAATAAAGCCAACAGATCGGATGCTAAATAATTCTAGCTTTAGAATAGACTTTGTCATTCTCTCCCTTGTTTTAATCGCGTTTATATCATCACTTATTATTTTTGATCTTGAATCTAATGTTATTTATAGTAATCTAATTAATTTAGTTCTTTGGGGGGTTTTTATACCTATTTTTTTTCTTGGTAATAGAATTAAGGTAGTAAAAAACTCAATACTAAACCGATATTTTCTTTTTGCAACATTTTCTTTTTTAAGTGTTTTATGGGCATATGATGTAGATTTAGTCCTCAGGTTTTCATCAAGATTAGTTGTGATAACAATAAATATTTATGTTTTATTTATTTTGTTGCATCAATATAATTTAAAACAAACTTTTTTAATAGGAATAATAATAGGCGCAACTTATAACTACTTATTAGCTTTTAATATTATAGGAGTTAGTTATGAAACGTATGAATTTGGTCGATTTATTGGAAGTGTTGGTAATCCAAATAAACTATCAAAAGTAATGCTTCTTTCAATATTTGCTAGCATAATGCTTTTAGTAATAAAAGAAAGAAAAGGTATAGTAAAACTACTTTTATCGTTGAATATTTTTCTAGCACTTTATGTCATTTTTATGACAACGTCAAAGCAAGCAATAATACTAGCACCAATTTTTATAGTTTTTTCTTCTAAAATTAAGGATCTTCAGATTCTGAATATTATATTATATATATCTGTAACATTAGTAATGACTTATATGTCTTTAAAATTTCTTCCTATTGAGGAAATTTCATCCAATTATGAGCATTTAGTTTATAGAGTGAATATGTTTACAGACACATTATCTGGAGCTGATAATGGTGCTAGTACAACTGATCGTAAATCATTACTTCTCAATGGTCTAGAGGTGTTTTATAAACACCCTATTTTCGGAGTTGGTATGAATAATTTCAGATTATTTATGGGTAAATACGCTCATAATAATTATTTAGAATTACTGGTAGGAGTTGGGCTAGTTGGAACTTACATGTTTTACTCTCTATATTCTATTGTCCTTAAAAAAGTAAGGAACATGAAAGGTTCAAAATCTAAGAGAATTTTTTATTCTATGATTTTTATTATGTTAATTTTGGATATGGTTACTGTTACATACTTAGATAAGTTATTGCTATTTACTCTAGTATTTATTTATTCATATGCAGAAGGATATAAAAAAATAAAATTTTGAAAACTAAAATTTTATTTGTAATGCATGAGTTAAGCCTAGGAGGAGCTGAAAGAGTCATAACAAATATTGCAAATAATTTTAATAAGGAATTATATGATGTTCATTTTTGTCTATTTAAAAAGAAGGGTGCTTTAATAGATGATATCAATGAAGAAATAACCGTTCATGATTTAACAGCTAAAAGAGTATTGAATTCGAGTATAAAATATTTTAAATTTATCTCAAATTTAAAACCGGACGTTGTTTTTACGAGTATAACACATGTTAATTTACTAACCTCTTGTCTAATACCATTTCTTAGAATTAAAAAAGATATTTGTTTTTTTACTAGAGAAGTAAATAACCCTAGAGCTCGGTCTAGCTATAAACTGACTTCTAAAGTCATGGATTTTTTTTATAGACATACAATTACAAATTTTAATTTTATTATAGCTCAATCTAATTATATGAAGATGGATATTATGAGCCATTATAATATCAAAGAAGATAAAATTTACTCAGTTCCAAACCCACTGGATATTTCTTCGATAAAAAGGAAGATTTTAGTAGATAACAATAAGTTTTTTTTTGATAAAAGCAAAAAAAATATTTTAGCTGTTGGAGGTTTAAGAAAGCAAAAAGGATATGATAAGTTATTGAATATTATGAAATATTTGGATGAATCGTATCAATTAACAATTGTTGGTGAAGGGCCAGAAAGACGTTTTCTAGAAGGGTTAATAAAAGAATATAAAATTGAGAGTCAAGTAACACTTTTAGGTTTAAAATTAAACCCTTATGTATTTATGAGAGATTGTGATCTTTTAGTGGTTTCTTCTAATTATGAAGGTTTTCCTAATGTTATTATTGAAGCAAATGTTTGTGGTAAGTTTGTTGTTGCCAATAATTGCCCAGGAATAAATACTGAAATAATTAAAGAAGATATAAATGGAATTACATTAGATTTTAATAATTACGAAAACGTAGCAAATTATTTGAGCACTAATTTATTGACAATTAAAGAAAAAAAAATACCTGTAAAATTAATTGAAAGATATGATGCAAAAAAGATTTCAGAAAGATATCATCAACTTATAAAGCAATACTATAGTATATGAATATAATTAATTTAGTGAATAGCATAAGCATTACTTCTATTCCTAGCAGATGGACTGAGTTTTTAAATAGAAATAGGAAAGGTTCTAACACATACTTAATTGAGTTAAAAAAAATAAAAAAAATATTTTCATTTAAAAGGAAGGAAACAATTATTCATGGACATCATGTTAAATCAATGACTGTTTTTCTAGTTTTAAACTTTTTTTATAACTACAAAAATATTTACACTGTTCATGGGTCTTACCTTTATTTGTCAAATATAAATAAAATACTGTTTAATTTTGTTATCAGTAACGCTGACTTCGTCGTATTTGTAAACACTACGCTTTATGATCAATTACCATCAAAAATAAAGAATAAAATCACAAACAAGCATCAAATTATTTTTAATGGTGTAGAAAATGAGTATATATTTGAAAATACAGACGTATTTAAAAAGTATAAGTTAGATAAAAAACAAACTTATATTTTTCATCCGGCTAGATTTGTTGAAGAAAAGAACCATATAGCAGTCATAGAAGGGTTTAATTTAGCTTCTAAGGTAAATAATGAATTAAGGCTTGTTTTGGCGGGGGAAGGTATGTTAAGGCCTGATATTGAAGCAAAGATAATAGAATTAAAATTAGAAGGAAAAGTAATATTAATTGGACTAATAGATAAAGACGAGGTTTATAATTTTTACACTTCTACTGAACTGTTTATAATGCCATCAGTATCAGAAGGTTTAAATGTGTCTTTCCTAGAAGCATTATCAATGAATTGTAAAATAGTAGTTAGTAATATTAGTCAATTTACTCATCCAATAGAATCCTCAAAATTTTCTTTTGATGAATTAAATATTACACTTGCAGATCCAAATGATATGCATTCTATTTCAGAAGCATTTCTAAAATCAGTTCATAAAGAAAAACTAAACTTAAAAGAAAATCCTTTTAGTATAGATAATATGATATCTAGTTATCTAAACTTATATGAAAAAGTGTTATGATTATAGAATTTACGGGAATTCCTGGGGCGGGAAAATCAACGATAATTAAAGGCATAAGTGAATTAAGTTTAAAAGATCCAGTCATTTTTAATGTTGAGAAGTATCTAAGAGACCGTTGTCTTATAAAATTACCAGGTACAATAGGGTTTGATATTATCTTAGTTTTTAATTTCTATAAATTAAAGAAGAAAGATTATATATTGTTATCGAAGTCTATAAGAGTCTTAAAAAAGAATAAAAACAAAGTTAAAAACAAAATAAATATATTTAGGAATATTTTAAAAAAGTTGGTTATAAACAGATCTATTCAAAATAAAAAAGATTTTTTTTTAATAGATGAAGGCGTAAGTCATATTCCAATGTCTTTGTTTGTTGATATTAATAGTGAAATTGTAAAATCTGAAGTAATTGATTTTTTTGAAATTTTACCCAAGATTGATAAATTATTATTAATTGATGCAGATGATGGCAGCCTAATTGAAAGAGTTATTAAAAGAGGTGAAAAAGGACACAAAAGAATGGATTTTTCAAAAAAAGAAAATGTAATACTATTTATGTCTAAATCTAGAGATGTTTTAAATATTTTAAAGCAAGAATTGAAACCAGATATATATATGAATACGAATACAAGTCCTGATATACTTAACGTAATTAAATTAATAGGTATAAGAAATGTATAAACTTTCAAAAAATTTAATAGAATTTTTATCAAAAAACAAAATATCTTATTGTCACTGGAAAAGTAATTTACTCTTAAATGAAGCTTTAGGAGGTTATGATGATCTAGACTTGTTAGTTAAAAAATCTGACGTTCAAAGTTTTGAATCCATTATTCTGAACTTAGGTTTTAAAGAAGCATCTAATAAGAGTTTGGGGATCCCTTCTGTAAAACACTTTTATGGGCAAGATAAAGAGTCTGGAGAGATTCTTCATTTACATGTCTATTATCAGATTAAAACAGGGCCAAGTTGGACAAAGTTTATGCGATTTGATATTGAAGAGGTAATACTCTCTAATCTTACAGAACATAAAAGTGGAATGCCAATTCCAGAAAAACATATAGAATTTGCCATTTTCATCATTAGAATAATGATGAAATATTCAAAACTTAATGAATACATTCTCGTAAATAAAGAAGAATCTAGAACAAAAAAAGAAATCATTTTCTTATTAGACGGAATGGATAAAGATAAGCTTGATATTTTTCTTAAAAGATATTTTCCTAGTTTAACGATGAAATCGCTTTTTAATTATGTTAAGATTATTCAAAAAGGAAATTTTATAACTCGTTATATCCAAGCGATTAAACTAAAAAGAAAATTAGATAGATATTCGTATCAAGGTATTTTATTAAACACCTATAAAAATTTAGCTCAGTTTAAATATAGATTACTGAATAAATTATTTTACAAACAAAAGAAAAAATTACATTCAGGTGGAGCTATTATTGTGGTTGCGGGCTTAGATGCTACTGGTAAAACAACAATAACTAATGACTTAAAAAAATGGTTAGGGAAAAATTTCAGCATTTCACTTAGCCATTTTGGAAAACCTGCATCTACATGGCTAACTTTACCAATAAATATATTGATTAAAATTGTACGAAGTAGGTCTTCAATAGAAGGTGAATTACGGTCTAGTACAAAAACTGAAAAAGTAAATAAATCATATTTGTTTTTAATAAGGCAAGTTGTTTTGGCTTATGATAGATATAGTTTGGTGACGAAATTATGGAAAAAAGCTACAAATGGTAATATTGTAATATGTGATCGATATAAATCAGAAATGTACGGAGTAATGGATAGTAAAAGATTAATTGTAGAAGACTATTCTGGATTTAAAAGAAGATTAGTGATACTTGAAAATAAATACTATGATTTAATGCCTGAACCAGATGTCATGTTTTATTTAACTGTTCCTGTAGATGTAGCTGTTCAACGAAATTCAGATAGAATTAAGAAAGGTAAAGAATCAGAAGGGTTTCTAAGATTAAGACATGCAGAGAACCAAGATTTAACTTATAAAGCAAAAATAAATGTAAGAATTGAGACAAATAGAGATTATTTGGAAGTAATAAAAGAAATAAAAGAAATAATTTGGAAAAACATTTAATATGTATAGAATTGTTTTTTTAGGAGGTGAAGATGTTAGTGCAAGAATTGATATTTCTAATGAACTCATTAAAAAAGGTTGCCATATAGAAATTTTAGGATCTGAGTCTCCTGTGAGTTTTGTTGGGAGTTGTATTAAATATCAACAGTTTTATTTGAATAGAGAGTTTGATATTTTAGGGGATATTAAATCATTATTGCAAATTCGTAAAATATTAAAAAATTATAATATAGAAACAGTTGTGCATGCTTTTGATACAAAGCTAACCATCATGCTGCCTATTGCTGCGATTGGATTAAGCAACATTAAAGTAGTAAGAACAATTAATGGGATGGGGAGGGTTTTTACTACCTCAAATTTAAAAAATATGATTTTAAGGTTTGTATACAAATGTATTCAAAAGAGCTTGAAAAGTATTGTAGATTATACTATATTCCAAAATACAGACAATTATAATTATTTCTTAAAAAACAACTTAGTAACAAAAGCTAAATCGACAGTAATTAGGGGTAGTGGCATAAACTTAAAAGAATATTCTGTTACAATTGAAGATGAGGTTAAGGCTGCATTAGTATCTACTTATGTTAAAAACACATCATTACCAACCTTCATTTTAGTTAGTAGATTAATTAAACAAAAAGGAATATCAAATTATCTACAAGCTGCAAAGCTCTGCCATGATGATGGGTATAAATTTAATTTTTTATTAGTTGGTCAAATTGATTCTAACGATGATGCAACATCACTAGAAGAAATAAATTCCTACAAAAAATATGTTCAGTATTTAGGTGAAAGAAGTAATATTAAAGAAATTTTAGCGATTTCAGACGTATTTGTTTTACCCACTTATTATAGTGAAGGAGTACCACGAGTATTGCTAGAGGCTTCAGCGATGTCTCTTGCAATATTAACCACGAACATGCCTGGTTGTAACGATGTATTGCGGGACGAGTTTAATGGAAAGATAATTAAAGTGAATAACTCTTTAGATGTCTTCGAAAAAATGAAATATGTTGTCCGTGATGTTAATACATTAAATACTTTTAAAAATAACGCTTTCTCACATGTGCATGATTTTAGCTTAGTAAAAGTTACTTCTGAATACTTTAATATCTACAAAAAAGTTGCTAGCTTAAACTCAAAACGATGATTCCATTTTCACCACCAAGAATAGATGATAGAATAGTAGATTCAGTCACAGATGCATTAAGATCTGGGTGGATAACTACTGGTCCAAAAACAAAACTATTTGAAAATAAAATTGCTAAATACTGTAGTGTTTCGAATGTTTTAGCTGTTAACTCTTGGACAACGGGTGCTGAACTATTACTCTATTGGTTTGGTGTAAAGGAGGGCGATGAAGTAATTGTACCCGTATATACTTATTGCGCTACAGCAAATATTGTAATACATAGAGGTGCGAAAGTAATAATGGTAGATGTTAATTCTGATTTTGGGATTGATATCTCGAAAATAGAGAAACATATTACATCAAAAACCAAAGCTATTATTCCTGTTGATGTTGGTGGTTTACCAATCTGTTTTGAAGAACTAATAGCAATAGTAAATAAAAAGGCTGTTAAAGATAAATTCATTCCTCAATCTGAAAATCAACAAAAATTAGGTAGGATATTAATTCTTTCTGACTCAGCACATTCTTTTGGAGCTAAATACAATGGCTTAAACGTAGGTTCGGAAGTTGATTTTACAGTATTTTCTTTTCACGCAGTGAAAAACTTAACAACTGCAGAAGGTGGAGCTATATGTATTAACCTACCAAAGCCTTTTGATAATGCAGCAATTTACAAGCAATTAAATACGTTATCGCTACATGGCCAAAATAAAGATGCATTAGCAAAAACACAAAAAGGAAGCTGGGAATACGATGTTATAGATGCAGGTTTTAAATGCAATATGACAGATATCTTAGCCTCAATAGGTTTAGTTGAATTGGATAGATATGAATCCGATACCTTACCAAAAAGAAAGGAAATATTTGAGATATATTCAAAAGAGCTGAATAAATATGATTGGTCAATAATTCCGGTTTTTAATGATCATAAGAGAGAGTCATCATATCATTTGTATTTACTTAGAATCAAAGGTATTTCATTAGAAACAAGAAATCAAATTATTCAGGATATTTTCGCACAAGATGTCTCAGTAAATGTTCATTATAAACCATTACCTTTATTATCTTATTATAAGTCGTTAGGCTATCAAATGGAAAACTACCCTAATGCAAAATCTCTTTGGGAAAGCGAAATTACTTTGCCAGTATATTATGATTTGTCTATTGAAAATGTTTATGCTGTTATAAGGGCGGTCGTATCGTCTGTAGAAAGTAATATTTAGTTTATGAAAAGAGCTTTTGATCTTTTAGTGTCGTTTTTTGGGATATTATTTTTTGTGCCAATGTTTATAATTGTTTCTGTTTTGATTAAGCTAACTTCTGTTGGACCTATTTTTTATAGACAATTGAGGGTTGGCGAACATAATAAGGATTTTAAGATATTTAAATTTAGAACAATGCGTGTTGATTCTGATAAATTTGGTTTGTTAACTGTAGGTGAACGCGATCCAAGAATTACACGATTGGGTTTTTATTTAAGAAAATATAAGCTGGATGAACTACCCCAATTAATTAATGTACTTATTGGACAAATGAGTTTTGTAGGACCGAGGCCGGAGGTTCGTAAGTATGTAGATTTATATTCATTAGAGCAAATGGCAGTCATTAATTTTAAACCTGGGATCACAGATTTAGCTTCTATTGAATTTAGAAATGAAAATGAGATTTTATTGACAAAGGATGACCCAAATCAATATTATATTAGTGTAATTATGCCTGAGAAAATTAAAATTAATCTACGTTATATTGAGAGCTGTACCGTTTGGAAAGATATTTCTGTGATTATTAAAACATTTTCTGTGTTATTTAAATAATATGAGTGAAACAAATAATCTTCTAGTTCTCCTTTCTTGGTTTTTATTTTGAAATTAATCTATATTGTACAAATGGAGTTTGCGATAAACTAGTTAAAAAAAAGTATGTATTTGCCAATTTGTTCAAATTTGTTGAAAGACGATTTAGATATCCTAAATAAAGTCTGCAATGTTTAAAAAACAACTCTTAAGAACAGTCAATCAATATGCCTCACACTGGCTCGTGCTTACCATAGATTTATTCTTGGTATTTCAAACTTTTGTAGTAGCCTATTTAGTTCGTTTTAATTTTTCTTTTAATTTCAATTCACAAGACCTTTTACACCAACAACCTTTAGTGTTTGTGCTGGCATTAGTTAGTTTTATAGCTATTGGATCGTATAAAGGGGTGGTTAGACATACGGGGATTAAAGATGCTACCAACGTGATGTTTGCCGTGTCTTTACTTGCAGGTCTATTGGTTGCCTTTGTGTTTTTGAATAGAACATTTCAGCTATTTCCAAATTTCACCATCCCACTGTCTATAATCGTCATTCATTATCTGTTAAACGTAGTTGTTTTAATTGCAAGTCGTTTCATCTTCAAAGTATTGTACAGAAAGGTTATTTCAGATTTTAAGCCCATCACCAATATTTTAATTTATGGAGCAGGAGATTCAGGTTTTATCACCCATTCCGCTTTAGTAAAAGACACAAGTCATCATTTTAATGTCATAGGTTTTATAGATGACAATCCATCAAAAGTAGGAAAGACCATAGATGGTGTCATTGTATATGCTTCAGATGTTTTAACCCGCGAGTTTATTCTTAAAAATAAATTAAGGGAAGTAATTGTGTCCATACAAAACATTAAGCCTTCTCGTTTAATGCAGATTACCGATGATTTAATTGCGCATAATATTCAAGTGAAGATTGTGCCAGCGGTCGATAAGTGGATAGATGGGGAGTTGAATATTGGTCTGATAAAGCAGATTAAGATTGAAGATTTATTAGATCGAGCTCCAATTGAAATTGATAACCCTATTGTTAAGAGAGACTTAAAGGGTAAGCTTGTTTTTGTTACCGGAGCGGCAGGATCAATAGGCTCAGAAATTGCGCGTCAGATTTGTAGATGTAATGTGAAACAGCTGATTCTAATTGACCAGGCTGAGTCTCCTTTATATGATTTACAACAAGAGTTTGTGCAAAGAGGGCAGAATAACTTTAGCTCGGAAGTGGCAGATGTACGAGATGAAAAGAGAATGCAGCAGCTTTTTGCAGATTATAAACCCCAAATTATTTTTCACGCTGCAGCCTATAAGCATGTCCCTTTAATGGAGGATAACCCATATGAGGCGATTCGAGTAAATGTATGTGGTACAAAATTATTAGCAGATTTATCGGTTGCCCATGGTGTAGAGAAGTTTGTAATGGTTTCTACTGACAAGGCTGTAAACCCAACCAACGTGATGGGAACTTCAAAGCGTGTTGCAGAGATGTACACCATGAGTATAGCTAATACAGGTAAAACAAAGTTTATTACTACACGTTTTGGGAATGTATTAGGATCGAATGGATCTGTAATTCCCTTATTTAAAAAGCAAATAGAAGCAGGCGGTCCTATAACAGTTACCCATAAGGATATTACTCGTTTTTTTATGACAATAACAGAGGCCTGTCAACTAGTTCTTGAAGCTGGCGTAATGGGAAAAGGAGGAGAGATTTATGTGTTCGACATGGGTGAATCCATTAAGATATACGATGTAGCCATCAAGATGATTCAATTGTCGGGGCTTAATTTCCCTGAGGATATAGACATCAAAATCTCTGGTCTTAGACCTGGTGAGAAGTTATATGAAGAGTTATTAGCAAATGATGAGAATACTATCTCTACGCATCATGATAAAATTATGATTGCTAAAGTACCTCAAATAGATACAGAGCTAGTGAAAGGGAAGATTGAAGAAATCTGTATAATTAATAGAGAAGCGAATAATTTCAAAGTAGTGTCTCTTTTAAAGGATTTAGTTCCGGAGTATGTTTCTAACAATTCAGTTTACGAGAAACTAGATAAGAAAGTAGCCGAGTAATTATAATTTCATTTTTAATTAGTAAGCTCGTCATTATGGCGGGCCTGTCCGCCCTTTTTGACGGGCCTGCCCGTCCGATTAGGCGGACTTTTTTTGTTTAATGAAAACGGGTTCTTTGTTGCTGGTTTTTGGTTGTTAGGAAATGGGAAAGAGTCAATCCCTCATTACCCATTCCCTTTTTATCACATTAACTCTTAACTCATCCCTCATCCCATTTCTACTAGCTACTATCTACTTTTTTCCTCACGCCTCATCCCAAATACCTATCTTAGCCTTTCTGTACAATAAGATCTATGCAAAATAAAATCGCCATAATAGGATTGGGCTACGTAGGATTACCTTTAGCCATAGAATTTTCAAAACATTTTCCTGTAGTAGGCTTTGACATGAATAGCGATAAGGTAAATTCTTTAGTGGGCTTAGAGGATTACACGAAGGAATTGGCTTCTGCCGATTTAGAGCGGCTTTTGTGTGGTGATATGCAATCCTTGGCTAATCATGGAAAAGGTTTTCTACCAACTACATCCATTG
>Ga0209495_1000954_pt1 | contig 21095 bp, 19 predicted proteins | sample EN1Hudsemesocosm_FD_184629 | JGI IMG/M metagenome (GOLD analysis project Ga0209495, IMG submission 184629) | Methane-oxidizing microbial communities from mesocosms in the Hudson Canyon - EN1E Hudson Canyon (SPAdes) (version 2) | ecosystem: Environmental > Aquatic > Marine > Cold seeps | place... | reverse complement strand
TATAGCTTCAGCTCGAACAGTTTTTCTAATCGTAAGTGTAAGAACCCTAGTGACTATTGCCATCTAATAAGTTTTTCACTTACCAGTACATATTACTCTCTCCCTCATACCCTATGTCAATGAAAAACCTTAAATTTAACTTTTTATTTAAGGTATAACATGCCTTGAACACCAACTTTTTACACAATAGTTTTTAACTGGATAAATCTGTCTATGTCGCGATTTATCAACTGATTCATTCGCACCTAAAACACCCTTAAAAATTTAAACACAAATCTAAAAATACATTTTTAATCTGTGTTGTGTATATACTCATCTAAATTAACACCTACTGTTTATATATTTGAATAATGAGCATTTATAAAGAGATTCAAGCCATGCATGCTGAAATGCGTGAGTGGCGTCAGCACTTCCACCAATTCCCTGAAACGGCGTTTGAGGAAATTAATACCGCTCAGTTTATTAGTTCAAAATTGCAAAGTTTTGGTTTAACGGTGCATGAAGGATTAGCCAAAACAGGCGTAGTAGCCAGTTTATCAGCTGGAACCAGCAGTAAAAAGATTGCGCTACGTGCAGATATGGATGCGCTGTTTATTGAAGAAAAAAACGAGCTTTCCTATAAATCTCAAAATTCTGGAAAGATGCATGCCTGTGGACATGATGGTCATTCGGCCATGTTATTAGGCGCTGCAAAATATTTAGCCGCTCACACTGACTTTGATGGCACCGTCTATTTTATCTTTCAACCTGCCGAAGAAGGCCGTGCAGGGGCTAAACAAATGATCGATGAAGGTTTATTTGAATTATTTCCTGCCGATTGTGTATTTGGTTTACATAACTTTCCTGATATTCCACTCGGCCATTTTGCAATTAAAACAGGCCCTATGATGGCTTCCTTTGATTGTTTCGAGATCACTTTATCTGGACAAGCTACTCATGCTGCAATGCCCCACTTGGGTAATGATGTGATGGTTGCTGCTGCGCAAATGATTACAGCTTTACAAACTATCGTCAGTCGAAATATCAATCCAGCCGACCCTGCCGTACTGAGTATTACCCAGATACATGGTGGAAATACCTGGAATGCGATTCCTGACTCTATTGTATTACGAGGAACTTATCGTTGTTTCAATTCAGGGGTTCAGCAATTGATTAAAGAAAAAATGATACAACTTGTTGAATCAATTGCTCAAGGTTTTGATTTAAAGGCTCAAATAGATATTAATCCTGAAAATGCCGGATACCCGGTCACCAGTAATAGCGATTCTGAAACAGCTATTGCAATTGATGTTGCTCAATCCGTTGTTGGTATTGATAATGTGGACTTAAGCCCTCAAGCTAGCATGGGTTCTGAAGACTTTTCTTTTATGTTGCATGAAAAGCCGGGCTGTTATGTGTGGTTGGGGAATGGATCATCTGATGGGGATTGTTTATTGCATAATCCGCATTATGATTTTAATGATGAAATATTAGCAGTAGGTGCAAGCTATTGGGTTAAGCTGGTAGAAAGAATTTTGAGTTAAAGATGGGGGATACGCTGATGAATAAAGAGTTATTACTTTTAAGGCATGGTAAATCAGACTGGGACACTGATACCTCAGATTTTAATCGACCTTTAAATAATCGAGGGAAACGAAATGCCCAAGAAATGGGCGAATGGTTAAATGAGCAAGAACTGTTACCTGATTTAATCATCAGTTCATCTGCAAACCGTGCACTGTCTACAGCTAAAATTGTATGTAAATCATTAAGTTTACCTAGTCATACTATTAAAACAGATGATTTAATTTATGAAGCCCGTTTAGCTGATTTACGCCAGGCTTTATTACAAACTCCAGATTCCGTTCAGCGACTATTACTGGTTGGCCATAACCCAGGTCTTGAATATTTACTCAGCTACCTGGCACCTGATATTTCAATAGCCGCTGATGGAAAACTTATGCCAACTGCGGCCTTAGCTTATCTTGAAGTTGATGCTCAATGGTCTTCTTTACAAGGCGATTGTTGGGTTCAACGAGTAAAAGATTTAGCCAATTAAGACATATTAGTAAAACTATTTTTTGATAGCTTTTGATTCTAAGCAGGAACTAAACAAATTTCTGATTACCCATGACTCTCCCCCATTTTAAAAAAGCCAACTTATCTACCCCGTCATTCCTGCCTTCTCTTAGCAGGAATCTAATTTACTCGGAATGGATCCCCGATAAAAGTCCTCGGGGATGACGCGTGGCAGTTAGATTTTTTCTTTTTCCGTATAATATGGCGGAAGCTCTTGAATAACAAAATCGTAAGTCATTGATTTTGTTATTCTCTGATTGGTGGACGTAAAGCGGCCTAATTCGCTTATGGGTAATCATCAACAAATTGAAAGATAAAATATTAATAATTAAATAGGAGCTGATAATGAAATCAATAACATCATGTCTCACAGGATTTTTCTTGTTATTTTGGCTGGTACTGTTTTATTCAGATGTTGCTATAGCAGGCCCAGGCGGTATTATCAAAGAGGCCAGTAAAACCTTATGGGGGCAGATAATAATGGTCGGCATACTATTATTTTTTGCACCTTTAATCATCTGGTATTCAATTAAAAGACATATTTTAATAAAACGGACCAGAAAATTACTGCAACAGATTGCACTATCTGACAACCGATTTGAATGGATAGAACTTAAAGATCGCTTTACTCAAGTGTTTTACTGGGTACATTCAGCCTGGGATCAACAAAAAATGGCATTAGCAAAAGACCATGTGAGTGATTGGTATATGCAAAACCAGCAATTTTTACTGGATAAATGGGAAAAAGAAGGCTTAGAGAACAAGGTATCAAATGTAAAAATTAAGTCCATCACACCGCTCTATTTAGTTCAGAATATTAAAGATGACAATAAAAACCGTATTACTGTTGAAATTGAAGCTGAAATGCGTGATTTTATGATCGATAAAAAAACAGGCAAAGTAGTTGAAGGTGACAAAAAACTTGGCGATGTGATCACTATCTGGAGTTTTGTTTGGCAAAATGGTGATTGGGTTTTGAATTTAATTGAGACAGATGATATGTCGATGGAGTATCTGACTGAGAAGAGTAAAGTCTATGCAACAGACGGTATTGCAGTGTGATGCATTCACAGACTCTAGTATGAAAACTGAAGATAGCCAACTTAGTTTATTTAACAGAATAAATCTTCTAATTCGCAACCCTAAAGATGCCTTTTCTCTTTTTTCTTTTCAGGAAAGACGAAGCACAGCATTAGTTATTTTTTTCAGCTATTTTTTAATTAAATTTCCAATTGTTCTGCAAAAACCCTATATAGAAGGAACGTTTAATGATTTAACGGTTAGCAGCACGCTATCTTATGTTATCGGTGGTTTAGTTGGCGGGGTACTTGTAACGCTGATCTTGTTTTTAATAACTGCCTGGATAATCCATTTTATTTTAAATACATGGAAAAAGTCTGGTCTATGTTATGAAGATGCCTTAACGTTGCTGATTTTAAGTCTTGCCCCTCAAATTGTTTTAATTTTTGAACTGCCCTTTTTACTGCTTGATTATCAACAAATCAACACAGTTTTTACTGTTCTTGTGTTACGACTTGTTGTCGACCTACTTTCCTTAAGAGTATTTTATTGGGGCTTACGCAGTGAATTTAATGTAACTACAACAAAGGCAATGACCGTTATTAGCTTACCGGCAATAATTTTGAGTATTTTGCTGATTACATTACTTTTTAGTCATTAATGAGAGCCTTGTATCCTTTATTAATTGTGATAATGGTTGGCATTTTCTTAGTTCTTATCGCTCGCTGGTCAAGAAAGTCCTTTGAAAAAACGCATGGAAAAATAACCGTCAAGGAACACTGTCAAAGCTTTGCTATTTTCCTAATCTGGATTTTTTCGCTAAGCCTCTGGATGTTTATCTGGCCTATTTCGTTTGCCTGGTTTTACGGTGTGATGCTGTTATTAAATTTCCCCCTAATAAAGTCTAGCCCAGATAGAACACTAGCCTGGCGGGTTCAAGAAACAGCTTTTCTAGCGATGATCGTTATGGCACCTTTTGTATTGCTTTATTATCTGGATTAGAACAACAGTATTTAGGGTTGATCAAAAAGTGGTTTTCTTTTTTTCTTATCCCCCCTCTTATTACTTGCAGTTAGATAGCCGTCACGACAGGATGTACATAAAATAAAACCGACAACTTTGGGGCGCAGTCCTTTAGGCTGCTTTTAATGTGCAGACTGAAGAGACTGTGAAAGTATTCTCTTTTTGACCTCCTCCTTTGGAAAAGGGGGATAGAGGGGGATTTCACAATCCAGTAACCCATTGATATCAAATGAATTATTTTTGTAATAAAATCTCCCCCAACCCCTCTTTTCCAAAGAGGGGAGCTAAAAGCCAATACTTTTACAGTCTCTGAAGACCTGCGCCCCGAATAATTGCTTAAGTTATTTCGTGCATGTTCCTTAAGATGCTGATTACTATGCTATGTAAATCATGGCCAAAAATAAAACCGGCAATCAGGAAAATGACTACAGCCTATATAATCCTGTCCAATTTTCTTGCCTCGAACCGCACTACGAATTTCAAGTGTATTTGCACATTCAGGACATTTATCACCCGCCCTATATTGTGTACTTTGAGTTGATGTACTAAGCGCCTTATTAGTGGTTGCAGGGGACTTAACTTGCACAACAATGGCTTTGAGTAAATTAATTTGCTGTTGTAAAAAACCATTCAGATCCTGCCCTTTATTATTGGCAATATCATCCAGTTGTTGTTCCCATTGCGCTGTTAGTAGAGGATCTTTTAGCGTACTAGGCACAGCATCAATCAGGTTAAAGCCTAACTGTGTGGCTTTTAGTAATTTCTTTTCTTGCTGGATAAACTTCCTATGAAACAGCGTTTGAATAATATTAGCTCGAGTGGCTTGTGTACCTAAGCCCGCAGTTTCTCTTAATATCTTTTTCATCACCTTATCGGTCACTTGAGTACCAACCGTCTCCATGGCTTTAATCAGAGTACCTTCAGTATAGTGCCTGGGTGGTTTAGTCAGTTTATCCAGCAGTTTTAAATGATTGCAAAGTAACTCTTCTCCTTTTTTTACAGCAGGTAGTTCTTGTGCATTATCGTCACTCGCTGCAGTTTTTAAGGATTGAGTCTTCTCAGTTTCCAGCACTTGCTTCCAGCCCTTTACACGGGCAATCCTGCCACTGGCTTTAAATTTATCAGGCTTGATTGTTACCACGATAGTACTTTGATCATACTCATAATCTGGATAAAATTGTGCAATATAGCGTCGCCTTATCAAATTATAAAGATTAAACTCTTTCTCATTCAATCGAGATAGCCCGGGTGTTGCCTGGGTTGGGATAATGGCATGGTGAGCGGTAATTTTTTTATCATTCCATACTCTGGAGCGTTGCTTTTTATCGGCCTGTGCAATCAGTTCATTCAGACTAGCATCATTTTTAGCCACTGCCTGTAGCACCTGATTGACATCATTAAATTGACTCAGGGGTAGATATTCACAATCACTTCTTGGGTATGAGGTGAGTTTATAGGTTTCATAAAGCGCCTGCGCTATATTAAGCACATCTTGTGCCCCATATCCCCAGCGCCTTGAGGCTTCTTGTTGTAGACCCGAGAGGTTGTATAGTAGTGGTGGTGGCTGTTTCTTTCTTGCCGTGGTTGCTGTAGTCACAACCCCCATTTGTTGTTGGCAACGGTCAATTACAGCTAGTGCGACTTGTTTATCCAAACATTGCTTACTCTCCTCCCCCTTCCCTGCAGATGATTTCGCTAAATACTGCCATTTTGTTTCCAGTAGCTCACCTTCTATCCCATTATTGGTCTTAAAATAAGCCATAACCTCATAATAAGGGACTGCTTTAAAGTTTGCTATTTCACGATCTCGTTTAACAATTAACGCCAAAGTAGGCGTTTGCACTCGGCCAACTGAACGCACTTGTCTATCATTCGCCAAAAGTGTAAAAGCGCGTGTTAAATTCATGCCTATTAACCAATCAGCCCGACCTCGAGCTAATCCTGAATAATAAAGCGGCTCAGTATCCTTGCTGGGGAGAATATTATCCAAAGCACGTTGAACACTGACCGTATCTAATGCCGACAACCATAATCGTCGACTTGAACCTTTATAGTTAAAATAGTCCAGTACTTCTCGGGCAATGGTTTCCCCTTCTCTATCAGCATCCGTTGCAATCACCACACTATGGCTACGTTTCAACAGATTTTTTAGCACCGTTAATTGTTTGCTAGTCGATTTTTTTGCCGCCATTTTCCAGTCTTTCGGCAAAATGGGTAAATGCGCTAACGACCAGCGTTTATACTTTGAATCATATTCATCAGGCGGAACCATTTCTAACAAATGACCAATACACCAACTGACTATCAGTTTATCGCCTTGTAAATAGCCATCATTACGTTGGTTAGCCCCTAAAATACGAGCGATATCACGGCCTTGTGAGGGTTTCTCACAAAGATAGAGTTCATAAGTGGTTTGTGATCTGTTTGCCAATGGGGTTTGTTCTCGCAAGTAAGCTATTTATTTGAGTGCAATTATAAGCAATTTTATTATTGCATTTAGGTTTAAAAAATAAATATGACTGCTGGGGGGCTGTCAACAAGGCTATATAGATGAATTTTCACCGTTTGGTGAGAGACAAAATGGACAAAATCTGCGGTTAATTCATTGCTATAAAAGTGAAGTGTCAGCCCAGTGCGATTAAGCTAAGAAATTTAACAAAATTTGTAACTACTCAGCGTATATTTTTCTGTGGGTATAGGGTGTTGATTTATCAGGCTTCTGCAACAGGACGTTGCAGCAGAGCTTACAGGGACGTATTTACGCGCCCTTATAAATCAATACCCTATGCCTTCAGCCCTACGCTCGCTGAGTAGTTACCAAAATTTTATACTTACACAAAGTCACTGAGACACAAAGAAAAGAAATCGCTCTTCTTAGTGGCTTTGTGCCTTTGTGTGAAATTTTTTTTGATAGGTATCTGATCCTTAATTTAAGGCGATGTCACCGTTAAGTGTTGAAAATATAACTCATAACTATTGAAAACTGTGTTTGGCTAAGGATTACGTACGAAATAACTTTAACAACTATACATGGATGTAGGATGGGCAAAGCGGTAGCGTGCCCATCGCACTTAATTGATGGGCACGAAAGAGCCCTTTGCCCATCCTACAATTTATCAAGTTATTTCATTCAGGCTCCTAACTTTGCTCTGTACTTTTTTACATGTTTAAGTTGCTGAAAAATTAGGTTATTTTAAAATTCCACACTTAACAGTGACATAGCCTAATTTAATGCCATTGATTATCACCCCTTCAATTTAAAGGGTAACTGCCGAAAACATGATTGCTTATATTCCCCAATCAAAACTGTTTCGCGTTGTAAAAAGTTGGCAATCAACTTTGAAAAATGTGTATTCAAAACCCAATGTGCTGAGTAAGTTGTAATGGGTTCAAAACCCCTGGCTATTTTGTGCTCACCTTGCGCACCAGAATCAAAGGTTTTTAACTGATTCTGCAGGCAAAATTCAAGCCCCTGATAATAACAGGCTTCAAAATGCAAGTTATTGTACTCTTGATAACATCCCCAATAGCGACCATACAGGGTTTCCTCACCTATAAAGCTCAATGCTGCCCCCACATAATCCTGGTCTTTCATCGCAAATACCAACAGTATCTGTTCTGGCATCGTTAAAGCCAGTTGCTTAAAAAAACTGATATTTAAATAAGCAGATTGACCCCGTTTTAAATAAGTCATTTCATAAAATTGAAAGAATACTTGCCATTGATGAGGTGAAATATCAACGCCTCTCAATCGTTGTAATTCAATACCCAAATTATTTACATTTTGGCGTTCTTTATTAATTTTTTTGCGCTGTCTTGAGGTAAAGCTCTGTAAATAATCTGCAAAATCGACATAGTTTTTATTAAACCAATGAAATTGTACCCCTTCTCGTATCAATAGCTGTTGCTTGAGCAAGTCAGTTTGCTGATGGTCTGGAAATAATAAATGCAGACTTGAAATATTATGTTGTTCAGACAATTGAGTTATATATTCTATACAGCATTGAATGATGGCTTGCTGGTCTAGGCCCTGTTTAATTAAAATGCGCTGACCTTGGCAAGGCGTAAAAGGAATTGAGTTAAGCCACTTGGGATAATAGTCCATGCCTGACTGAGCATAAGCGTCGGCCCATTGCTGATCAAAAACATATTCCCCTTGAGAATGCGTTTTTAAATAAAGCGGCATGGCAGCAATCAGTTCTTGTTGATCAAAAACAACTAAATGATGTGGATTCCAGCCAGTATCGCTACACACCGAACCACTTTGCTCCAAAGCGAATAGAAACTCATGACGAATAAAGGGGTCTTTACCTTGAACTAACGTGTTCCAGCAGTTAGCATTAACTTCCCTCATACTATTGATATGCTTTATCACCATGAACAAACCTTTTTCACAATCTTGCGAGAACAATAAACAGCCTATTTTACAGAGAATTCAAACTGTTTTTCAGCAATCGCAAACAGTTTGGGAAATAGGCAGTGGTACAGGGCAACATGCCTGTTATTTTGCCGAAAACCTTCCTCATTTGACCTGGCAAGCAACAGATAGAGCAGAAAATATTGCTGGTATTGATAGCTGGATTGATCATGCTACGCTTGCTAATTTACCAAAAGGTCTGGCATTAAATGTCGCTGATCAGCAGTGGCCCTGCCAGCATATTGATGCCTTATTTACTGCCAATACCCTACATATCATGCATATTGATGAAGTGGGCTGTTTTTTTAATGGCCTGAAGAATTATTTAACAGACAAGGCGAAAGTTTGTATCTATGGCCCATTCAATTATCAAGGCCAATATACCAGCCAGAGCAACCAGCAATTTGATCAATGGTTAAAAGCCCGTGACCCTGCTAGTGGTATTCGTGATTTTGAAGCCATTGAACGGCTGGCAAATAATGCAGGAATATTTATCAACAATGACTTTGCTATGCCTGCAAATAATCGATTATTAGTTTTTCAAAAATAAAAACAGTTTATTTCGGGGCATGTTCTTCCCTTCCCCATTCAGCCCAGGAACCATCATAGACTGGAATATCTTTTACACCTAGTTGATATAAAGCCAGAGCAAGAACACAGGCAGAAACACCAGAACCGCATGTTGTGACGATGGGAAACGAAGTATCAACATGAGCCTGATCAAAAACTGATTTCAATGCTTTATCAGATAATAGGGTTTGTTCCAGACTAGTAGTTAATTGTGCATAAGGTAGATTGATACTGCCTGGAATATGCCCTGCTTGAAGAGCATTATCGGCAAGCTTGCGTTGGCCTAAAAAACTATCAGCTGAACGGGCATCGATAATTTGCCTTGATTTACTTGTCTGTGCAAGAAGCATTTGCTTTAGGTCGAAAACCAACTCGGGATGATATCTCGCTTTAAAGCTTTTGCTGATAGGGGCTGGTTGATCAGAATTGATAGGTAAATTCAATTGCTTCCAGCGAGCGAGTCCACCATCAATAATCTGAACTCGATCATGACCAAACACCCTAAACATCCACCAAACTCTGGCAGCAGCAAAAAAATGATTATTATCGTAGATTAATACCCGCGTATGGTTAGCAATCCCCATTTTTCCAACGGCATCTGCAAAATCATCTGCACTCGGTAACATATGGGACAATGAGTGCGATAAATCAGCAACCTTATCAATATCAAAAAACCGTGCATCAGGCAGGTGTTGCTGTAGATATTCTTTTTCGGCATTACGATGTTGCCTAGGTAAAAAGAAAGTCGCATCGAGAATAAGCTGATTCTCAGCATCAAGATTTTGTGCAAGCCATTCGCAGCTGACCAGTGCCGATTCAATCATTATTAAATCCAAAAAACATTCAATTTTAAATTCTAGCATATGAAAAGCCAGGGAATTACTTTGAATCAATCCTTAATTTTATTCTTCCCTAGCCCACTTTTTAAAAACCCAGCTATAGATAAACACGTTAAGTAGTATCACCCCAATGCCTAATACAATTTGAATATCTCGGGTCAATAGTTCAGGATAAATCAGAGGGATAATATAATGTTCGACAAAGCCAATGGAATATTCTTCACTACTTTGTCTGCGAAACAGATTTTCCCAAGTCGTCAACGGACAAACCCAGCCAAAAAACTCAACCACTGCACCCCAAACGACTGCTGGCAAATGCAAGTATATAAACCAGCGCCATTTAATTACCAGGAACCCACCGAACATTACAAAAAGAATAAAGCTAAAGTGCGTTAAAACGATTAGATCTGCTTTCATAATCAATAAAAATGATTGCTTATAAACCCATTAAACAAACTGCTTTGCATCCTAGCCCTAGTTAGATTGCAGAAATTTTTTAAATTTATGCTAGACTTGAATTTCAGTTTTTTATAATTAGTCAAAAGTATTACTCTCTTCAAAAAACAAGCCTTTTCTACTGATTTAGCCCTGTCTAATGTCCGTTGAATCTGTATATGTAGCATCAAGTAATACTGTTCCTTAATCGCTAAAGAATCAACCATTTTAAGATCAGCAAATTCGATAACAAAGATGATTAATATTGATACACTTTGCATGGGTTGCATGAACGATGTGGGAGAACAAGGGGTATGCCCTGACTGCGATATTGACTCCCACAAACAACGAAATACAGTTGCTTTGCCTCTTAAAACCATTTTAAACGACCGTTTTTTAGTCGGCCATGTATTGGGAAACCCTGGTGGCTTTGGTATTACCTATTTAGTTTGGGATATGGTTCTTGATACCACAGCGGCAATCAAGGAGTTTTTGCCATTATCATCTGTCAGTAGAGACCCAAATAATTCAACTGTACGACCCAATTCGAAACAAGATCAAGATTATTTTAATCAAGGTCTACAAATTTTTCTTAAGGAAGCCAAAACACTGGCTCAATTCTCTCATCCAAATATAGTTCGCATTCGAGATTGCTTTACCAGTAATAACACCGCATACCTGGTTATGGACTATCATCTAGGACAACCGTTAGATCAGGTCATAAAAACGGCTGGTGGCCAGTTAACTGAAGATAAGGCATTGGAAATCATTTTGCCGATACTAGATGGTTTGGAAGCAGTACATCAAAAAAACTTTTTGCATCGAGATATAAAACCTCAAAATATCTATCTGACTGAGCAGGGAACACCTCTACTATTGGACTTTGGAGCATCCCGTTTTTCTGCACTGGATAGTACTAAAACACTGACTGTTATGCTATCAGCAGGTTATGCTCCTTTTGAACAATATCATAAGAAAGGCAATCAAGGCCCCTGGAGTGATATTTACTCTATCGGTGCCACACTTTACTTTATGGTTACGGGTTGCATGCCTACAAATGCAATTGAACGACAGCATGATAATAAAATAGTCCCCCCCATCAAACATAACCCTCAACTAAGTGAAGCATTTAGCCTTGCCATAATGAAAGCACTGTCCATTGATCCACAATCAAGACCACAAAATATTGCCGCTCTCAAACATCTTTTAATGGGCCATTCTTTTCAACAAGCTCCACTAAAGCAATCAGTAACCGCCTCTTCTCCCCCTCCCGTTTTGGCTGTTAAAAAAGTTGAAAGGAAAGCTTCTGTGATTCATTATGGGGAAAAACCTGGGCTGAACCTTGGTCGCCTCTTTTTATATAGTTGCTTAGTCGTTGCGATATGGTCGGGCTGGAGTAATCAACAGGTATTGGATGACAATAATTTGCAAAGGGTAAAACGAGTCCAGGAGATAGGTTCTGATCTTATAGATGAAGAAATCACTGATGAATATGTTGAAATGGAAGATCCTTTTCCAATAGAAACTATCAATCCTCCTCCCTCTATCACAGCTAAGCAATTTAGTACGCCCCCAACACAGGAAAACCAAGCTGTATTGATGGAAAAACCATTACAACGGGAACATCCAGCTATTCCTGAAATGGCCTTTACTTCCTGTCAATATAAAAGGCCGCATAATGCTTGTCAGTATAATTCAATAAATGGAAAGCAACGAGGACAATGTCTGCCTGTGCCAGCAGGAAAGCTAGCCTGTCTATCCAGACAGCAGCCACCTCCAGCACATTTTAGACCTAAATTTCAGCGTTAATTGTCTTTATTAGGATTTACTTAGGGAGCTGGAAAGAAACACTGATATCATAAACTGTAAACAACTTTATATCTTTGACGTCCTCCATTTCTGACTTTTCATAATACCAGTGAACAATCAGCTTTATTAAGACTATGACTGTTACCAATAAAATATCTACCCCTACCCCAGCTACAATACTGGCCAGTACATTAGAAATAAATACTGAAAAAAATGACCTTGATCCTTATCTAGTTATACTTTCTGGCCTTGACCAGGGAAAACAATATCGCTTGCATCGCCAGTTTAACGCTATCGGACGAAACGGTAATACAGATATTAATATTATGGATTCAAAAGTTTCCAGAAACCATGGCACATTAATCATTTATCCAGACTGTATCGTTTTTAAAGATAATCAATCCACAAATGGTAGTTATGTCAACGACATTCGTATACAAAGCCAGGAAATTAAAGCTAGCGCAAGGATTCGTATTGGTAATACGATAATGAAGATTGAATATAAAAAAGCCAGCGAAGTTAAAATAGAAAACGCTTTATATAATGCCGCTAATACTGATAATTTAACCAAAATATTAAATCGTCATGCTTTTATGAGTCGAGCGGAAGAGGAAGTTTTATCTTGCATACAAAATAATGAAAGATTGGCCATCATCATGTGTGATGTTGATCATTTCAAGCGAATTAACGACAACTTTGGTCACCCTGCAGGTGACCGCATATTAATGGATCTGGCTGAGGTATTACAGTCACAAATGAGGAAAAATGATATGTTAGCGCGTTATGGTGGCGAAGAATTCATTATGCTATTACGTAACGAAGAGACAGATTCTATTGCCAAATTAGCCGAACGAACCAGACAAAAAGTTGAACAATATGACTTTTCATTTGAAGACACTCAAATACCCACCACCCTGTCCATTGGTGTTTGCAACAGGACTGGCATAGAAATAAACTCGTTAAGCGCATTAATTAAAGAAGCAGATAATGCTCTGTATCAAGCAAAAAACAATGGCAGAAACAGCGTTAAAATAACTTAGTTTTCCCAAACTCATAGCGTTCAAACTTATCAGTTTGATTATTAATGGATAATACTTTAAATTTCCTTCTAAGTAACAAAAATACAACACTTTGATTATATTGTATTTTTGTTAATTGTAGTTGGGCGTCCATTCCTTGGCTTAAGATGCTGATTACCCATGAGTTTCCGCCAGAATATACGGAAAAGAATAAATCCAACTGCCACGCGTCATCCCCGAGGTCTGTTATCGGGGATCCATTCAGAGTAAATTAGATTCCTGCTAAGAGAATGCAGGAATGACGGGGAAGAGAAGTTGGCTTTTTTGAAATGGCGGAGAGTCATGGGTAATCAGCTTAAATTTTAATTAGCTACGATAAATTAAGGTGCAAAATTGAAAACAAATCCCCCTATTATCGTGTTTGGTGAAGTCTTATTTGATTGCTTTCCTGGCGGAGAACAAGTGCTGGGCGGAGCTCCACTAAATGTAGCCTGGCATCTACAAGCGCTAGGTGATGATCCTGTGTTTATTTCTGGTATTGGTGATGATGTTTTGGGGCAGAAAATCTTAACGACTATGCTTGATTGGGGTATGGCGACACAATCAATACAAATTGACCCTGTCCATCAAACAGGCCAGGTTGAAGTCACAATAATTGAAAACGACCCCCAATACTGTATTACGCCTAATTGTGCCTATGACCATATTTCTGCAGAAAGACTAGAAAAGCTGCCAAATAGTGGAATAATTTACCATGGCACCTTGGGCCTACGAAACAACATATCGAAGGACTGTCTGCAAAGTATTGCACAACAGCCTAACTTATCTATTTTTCTGGATGTTAACTTGCGTAATCCCTGGTGGCAGAAAGATGAGGTACTGGATTGGCTGGCGCAAGCGCGCTGGGCAAAATTGAATGAAGATGAATTACAACAACTAGGCTTTGTTTCGGATGATATTTCTAAATCCATGCAGCAGTTGCAAGCACAATTTCATTTGGAACTACTTATTGTCACTCTGGGTGAAAAAGGTGCGATGGTAATGACAGCCGATGGCCAATTATATCAAGAAGAAGCCGTATTAGTTGACTGTATCATTGATACTGTGGGTGCAGGAGATGGATTTAGTGCTCTCTTTATTCATGGCTTACGGGCGGGTTGGCCTATTATGAAGACTTTGAGTATTGCTCAACAATTTGCAGCCAAAATAATCGGTTTACGCGGAGCAACTACAACAGACGCTGGTTTTTACCGAGAATTTATTTAAAATTCATTATGCTTAAAGTTTTATCGGATTAGGAACAATAGAAAACAGACCTTTTAAAAAAATAAAATATTGCCTCAGCATATTGACTTGTTTAGAATTAATTTTTTAAAACTCAGCTTAATCAACAAAGGAATCTAGTTATGTCATTTACTAAACCTCTTGAATACGGTGGGCATGCACTTGTTTGGTCCGGGGATTGGACTCCACAAGGTGCTCGACAAGCAATTAGTGGTGCTGCCCGTGCTGGATATGATTACATAGAAATAGCGCTATTAGATCCATGGAAAGTTGATGTGGAATTAACTAAAGACCTTCTTCAGGAATATAATATACGTGCCCATGCCTCCCTGGGTTTATCAGCCTCAACTGATGTGACAAGTACCGATCCTTCTATTATTTCCAAAGGTGATGAGTTGCTTCGTAAAGCAACAGACGTCTTGTCTGCTATTGGCGGAAAAGAACTTTGTGGTGTTATTTATTGTGCCCTGGGTAAATATCCTGGCCCCGCTTCTAAACAGAACAGAGATAACTCAATTGCTGCGATGCAACGCCTGGCTGATTATGCGGCGGACAAAGACATCAACATTAACCTTGAAGTAGTTAACCGTTACGAAACAAATATCATAAATACAGGTCTTGAAGGATTGGCATTTCTTGATGAAGTAAATCGTCCCAATGCCTACTTGCACCTGGATACTTATCACATGAATATTGAAGAAGACGGCATGGCAAAGTCTATTCTGGCTGCGAAGGATCGACTGGGTTATGTTCACATTGGTGAAAGCCACCGGGGCTATCTAGGTACCGGCAATGTAGATTTTGATAGTTTTTTTGCAGCGCTTAAAAAAATAGATTACCAGGGTCCAATAACATTCGAATCATTTTCCTCGGAAGTTGTTGATTTAAACCTTTCGAATACACTTTGTGTCTGGCGTAATCTCTGGGAAGATTCTGATGACTTAGCAAAAAAAGCACTGCAGTTCATGAAAGAACGCTACTAATTCGTTAATAGAGATTATTCAGCTTAGCTTGGATGGTGATTAGTACACAGTGCAAAGCCACCATCCAAGCTAAGCTGATTACTTATAGTCTATCGCGTCTCTTTGTAGGAGCGCCCGCCCTCGGCGCGATTTTAAAAAAAAGCTGGTTGCTGGCTAAATTTAGTCTGATTGGCTACTCAGCGAGCTCATAGGTGCTAAGCCTTAGCAAGCCAACTGGTTTCTGCCATTTTTCTTTGCCCTGTATAAGGCTGTATCAGCCTTTTTCATGATGCCCCAAGCATTTCCTTTCTTATTCTTTGAGTCTGAAACACCTATAGAAACTGTCACTTGAACCGTTTTTTGCTTTTTTCGGCTTGCTTTATTCGTGCTATTTCTACGCCCCTGTCTATTAACAACAAAAGGCATATCAGCAATAGATTTTCGTAGCACTTCCAAATGGAGATCTGCATCATTTACACTTTTTCCAGGAAAAACAACAGTAAACTCTTCCCCTCCATATCGATAAGAAAAGCCACCGCCCCCCACCTTTTTCATTTTTGCAGCAATCATCCTTAATACAGCATCCCCTGTATCATGCCCATAAGTGTCATTAAATTTTTTAAAATGATCAACATCAAGCATTGCAACGGTATAGAGTCCAGAAATAGATTGAAATTTTTCTTTTAAGGCGCGTCGCCCTGGCAGATCTGTTAATTCATCCAGATAAGCCATCCGCCAGGATTCCTGCACAACCGCATACAAACACATGATCAGTGCGCAACTAATAAAAACATTTAAGCCAAAGGCATTATTTTTTAATTGTAAAACAAGGACAAGAATCAATAACACACCTAGCGAAGTAGCCACTTTGGGAGATGGTTTGATAAAGCTAGTCAGCAATAAACTAAACAATACAAATAAAGAGCTAAAAACAATAGATTGAGGAAGGTGCGTCCAATCAAAATAACGTGCAGGCATCCAATCTTTTAATAGATAAAGGTTTACCCATTCAGGTTCTTCAGCAACCGACCATATAGAAACAAAAACCATCAATAAAACGACCAAATACAAAGGAATGGATCGTATACTGAATAAACTCCGTTCAGGTATAACAGTAATAAAAAGCAATAATAATGGCGAAAAACCCGCTAGCAGAGCATAGTGTACTTTTGTTGGCACCCAATTTAAGTTTAACATTGCATTAACAGCCAGCAACAAAACAGAAATAAAAAAGATAGAACTACGATTAAAATGTAAGGCTAAAACTGCAACAAAAAAAGCCAGTATTGCCGGCAAATATGTCAAAGTTTTGATTATAGGCAATGGCGATTCTAAATATTGCTGGTAACCATATACCGATAAAAAAAATATGACTAATACAGGGATTAAGCTCTTTATTGCTCTAAATATCATACTTTTTTCAATGGGGTCAGACTCGATTGATACATATCTTTAAATTTTTTAGAGCGCCTATCACCACCTCGCCCCTTAGGTGTAGTCTGCCTAGCTAACAATATCTCAACTTTCTTTTTAAATTGATCATTACCAAGAACCCAGGCTTTATTAGTTGCTTCACGAATTTTATCGACATCATCCTTTAAAAGCTGAGTGTCGAATAATGCGCTATAACTTGACTGGCACGCATCATCACTACGGCCAAGTTTCTGGTAAATCAGATGCGGAGTAATCAATGGATTTTCTTCACCCATCGCATTATATCGATAACTTGACCAAGGGTATTCAGCAACGTGTGAAACCATTTTAGCGCGTACAGGGTTCAATTCAATATACCGACTACAAACTAGCAAATACTGCTCACTATCTAGTAGAGTCGCCTTATAACGCCCCTCCCATAAAGTCCCTGTCCGTTTATATTGATAATTGAAATGCTGTACATAATACCGCCCAATAGACTGCATAACGTTGCTAATGGCATTTTCTGAATGGGGTGTCATTAACAAATGGACATGGTTAGTCATCAATACATAAGCATGAATATCACACTGAAATTTCTGACAAGCATCTTTCAATTTTGCTAAATAAAAATGATAATCCTCATCTTTCACAAAAATGAGATCGCGGTTATTCCCCCTCTGTATCACATGTTGAGGTTGGCCTGGTATTGAAAATCGAGGGAGACGAGCCATACTGAAACAATTTATGCTTTGATAAATAAATTACAGTATAGCTTATTTTAATATTTTCATTCGAGTCTGACCCTATTGATTTTCATATTGATTTTTCTTGATTTATATCATTGATTTAACTATTAATTTCAACACTAATATATTAAAATTAAAACAACTCTATATCGCTTTCTGTTTTATCTGATATTGATTCTATCCGTTGTTTTTCATCAAGCAGCCCATCTAAAAACTCTGTTACAGCCTGACTATTATCCTCAACTCCTTTGAAATTATCCAGAATTTGAGCTTGAATAGCCTTATTGGTTTGCCAGGGTTGATCAAGGTAGTCTAAAGCTAATAGCATACATTTATGGGTCACTGCATGAGGAAGTTCAATTTTTGAATAGCTAGGTAGATGCCCATAATGCTCTGCCCCTTTTCCATGATGTAGCCATTGCCCCAGTTTACAATTATCTGCCGATTGTTTTACTGCAGAAGCTGCTTCTGAATCTGTACCTGTTTCAACCATACGGTAACCGAGCTGTACAAAAATCATTTGGTTGACTTTTGCCAAGGCTATTTCAGCAACCATTTGGGTATAGGTGACTTTATTATAAGTCTCCATTGAAATATCGCTTACTTCAGATATATTTTGTTCAAATTGACTAATAGCAACTTTTGATTCATCAGTCATCCCTGCCATGCTATCAGTATCATCAACAATGGTTTTGGTTGCTTGAGTAAATTTAGTAATGGTTGAATTGATTTTTTCTGTCGCATTTTTGGTATTTTCTGCCAATGTTCTTACCTCATCAGCAACAACAGCAAATCCTCTGCCATGTTCACCCGCACGAGCAGCTTCAATGGCCGCATTAAGTGCTAATAAATTTGTTTGATCAGCAATTTTAGCAATCAATGAAGTAACATCTGTAATTTCTTTGCTGCTGTCACTGAGATCGGCTGACGAGCCCTTCATGACCTCAATTTTCTCTATAATTTTAGTCAATTTACTAATGACAGATCCTAAGGATGCTTTACTGTCTATAGCTATATTAGATGCCTTACTAGATATAGTTTCAACCTGGGACATTTGACTTGTGATCGTTGTTAAATCATTTTCTGTACGCTGCAAACTAGAAAGTAAATTTTCAGTTTTCATCTGTCCTAATTGTGAAAACAACTCATCCCTAACCGTATTGAAATGATTTTCTTTCATCATTTCCAAAGAGCTATCAATTTGACCCAAACCTTCAGTAAATAAACCATTAATCCCTTGTGCTTGGGTTTTACGATAAAACTGCTTATTTTGTGCTGACTGAAAACTAGTGCCCACTTCTCTCATGTAGGTTTCCATTTGATCTAAGGCTTCATTAAAATTCCAGGCAATATCATAGAGTTCAGATTCTTTAGGAATATCAGTAATTCGGTACTCTAATTTTCCTTGCTGTACTTGCTTAGATAGATGATACAGACCACCAATAATTCTAATTTCTAATTTGCTTTGTTGTTTAAAGAAAAAAACAAATACCAGCGCCAGAACAAAAGGAATAAGTAGATAGGGATCAACCCCAGTTTGAAACATAGAATAAATGATTGAACTGGCGAAGGTTGCCAATAACAACCAGACAGTATTGCTGCTATTAAAGCGAAAGAATGAATTCACGATAATCTTTTCCTGTAGGTTCAATAAGGTCAGTTAAAATTTGAGTGCCTGCAGCTATAGCATCTCGGCTACCTGCACGTTGTTCAGCCGCAAGCATATCTTTATAGACAGAGTCTATGATTTTTATCTTTAAGGGATCGGGTTTCCGGCGTACAGAAAAAAAACCGATAATTTCATTTGCCTGGGAATTGGCTCGATAGCTTGGGGTTACATTGGCTATAACCCAATAATAAGACCCATCTTTAGCCATATTTTTTACATAACCAAAAAACTCATTACCAGATTTAATAGTTTGCCATAGTAAATTAAAAACTGACCGTGGCATCTCAGGATGTCGAACAATATTATGTTGCTGCCCTAATAATTCTTGCTCTGTGAAACCAGAAAACTCAATAAAGATTCGATTACAATAGGTTAATCGACCAGAAGCATCAGTTTTAGAAACAATAAAATCATCCTGGCGCATGACTCGCTCTTTATTTGTCGATTGTGTTTTATTTTTCATATTTCAATTCGTAATCCTTGTCGCCAGAGAGTAGATACTCATTTCCAAGCTTAGTAATATACATAAAAAATACAAGTACATGGACTAAGGTACTAAAATTTTTTAACTGAAAGGCTTTGGCCAAAGTTCAAGATCAACTATAGACCGGATAACTTTATAAAGGATTTAAAGGTTTTCTCACTTTAATCACCTTATCCAGAGAAGCAAGGTGATTAAAGTGGATACAGGAAAATAATCAACTTAAAATAAAAGTTAATCGCTAAGCATTAACCTTTGAGATGCTGTATAGATTAAATCAGCATTAAAGGAGGGGACCGTTCTATTTCATCGCACTTGATTTATATCAAGCGACTTTTAAATAATCTCTAGTATGATAATTCCAACAGCCGCAAGTATTTTGATATAAAACTTTTACGAATGGTGAGTTATGCTGGTTAGTGCAATAAATAATAAAAAATTCAATAACTTTGAAATTATCCAGAACATCAAACAGAAACTTTGCATTAAAGCGCCCTGTTTGCACCATGAACCAGAACGTGCCCGCATATTTGAAATGTTACTCTGTAAACGAAAAGCGATCACATCCGCAAAAGCATCTGCCGATGCAGCTTCTGTTGCAATTCAATTTGATGCAGAAGCACTACCCCTAGAAAATCTGTTTATCATATTAGACGCTATCCTGGCTAATATTGGTCAAAAAGTAAATTCGACCATCCAGCTAATAAAATTGGGCAATCCCCTCCCTAACGCCTCAAAATGTAAATCAGTTTTTGTAATCGACGGATTAAAATGTGAATCTTGTGCAATTTCACTCGAAATGGCCATTAACAGATACCCTAAAATTACTAGAGCCCAAGTGGATTTTGATTCAGCAACGCTTAAAGCTCAAGGTAACTTTACTGATCAGGAAATTATTAATCTCATTCACAATGCCGGTTTTAAATTGACATCTCAATAAAGGATTAATTACTTATCTAGTGCTTTGCCTAGATTGGGTTAATTCATCAAAATTTTTACTACTTTTTACCCAGTTATCAATGTAAAACACAACGATAAAGAAATTATTTCATTTAACTAGCCAGCTGATTTATCAGGTTTTTCTTTGCCAGCTATAAGGCTACATCAGCCTTTTTCGTAATGCTCCAATATTTCCTTTAATATCTTCAATCGAGTCTGGCCAAGAGTAACATATTTAAAAAAAATGACTATTGCTTGAACGGGGAATCTTTAAGTCTTTGTGCAAAGGTAACATATAGGGTGAACAATCTTTCGCCCACCCTACTCTACCTGTATTTAATTATTATTTTGGTAGAATTCCTTTTGTCGCTTCAGTTGCTCGAGCAGCATCTTCTGAAGCACCTATAG
>Ga0209495_1000949_pt1 | contig 21118 bp, 17 predicted proteins | sample EN1Hudsemesocosm_FD_184629 | JGI IMG/M metagenome (GOLD analysis project Ga0209495, IMG submission 184629) | Methane-oxidizing microbial communities from mesocosms in the Hudson Canyon - EN1E Hudson Canyon (SPAdes) (version 2) | ecosystem: Environmental > Aquatic > Marine > Cold seeps | place... | reverse complement strand
CGAGAATAAATAGATTAATTATTTTTAAAAGTAATTTTTAATCAGAAAGTCCAATTAATTTTTTAAGCTTGTTTTAGTAGATTGGTTATTGCAAAAAGCCAACTAATTGCTTCACTGCTTTGCCTCTGTGGCTTATTGCTCCTTTTTCTTGTTTTGACATTTCAGCAAAAGTAATTCCATGTCCTTCAGGAATAAAAATTGGGTCGTAACCAAAACCTTCTACCCCACTTTTAGTTTTTGTAATCTTTCCTGAACATTCACCCTCAAAAAGGTTTTCTTCCCCTTTTATAATCAGTGCAATTACCGTTCGGAACTTTGCATTTCTGTTATCCTCATGTTCCAATTTGGTCAATACCTTTTGCATATTATCCTCTGCCTTGCAATCCTCACCTGCATAACGAGCAGAATACACTCCAGGAGCACCACCCAAAACCTCAATTTCTAAACCAGTATCATCAGCAAAACAATTAAACCCATAATTATCAAACACATATTTTGCTTTCTGCAAAGCATTCCCTTCCAAAGTAGGATTTGTCTCAGGTAATTCCTCATTGCAGTTGATTTCCTTTAAACTTAATATCTCAATCCCCTGAGGAACTAAAGCTTGTAATTCAGATAATTTATTTGGATTGTTGGTAGCAAAGACTAGTTTCATTTATTCGTGATGATAAGGTTCGTTATTCAAGATTGTGTATCCTCTATATATTTGTTCTATAAAAAACAGCCGTACCATTTGGTGCGAAAAAGTCATTTTTGACAAAGATAATTTTTCGTTTCCTCTAGCATATATATCTTCTGAAAAACCATAAGCTCCTCCAACAACAAATACCAAACGCTTTTTTCCGCTCAGCATCCAGCTTTGTAATTTCTGTGCAAATTTAGGAGAAGTAAAATCCTTTCCTTTATCGTCCAACAACACTAAATGATCAGAATTTTGTAATTGCTTCAATATCAACTCCCCCTCCTTTTTCATCAGTTCAGCATTCGAAAAATTTTGAGCTTTTTTAAGATTTGGAATTTCAAGCATCTCAAATTGCGTATAATGTTTCAAGCGTTTTTGATACTGAGCAATGCCCTCAATCAAATACTTTTCTGATGTCTTTCCGATAGTGAGTAATACAATCTTCATTTTTTGTATTTTTGGCAATATTAATAATTTTGATTGTATGACAGAGAAAGACCTTAAAAACTTTATACAAAATGCCCTAAAGGAAGATGTGGGTGATGGTGATCATACTTCATTAGCTAGTATTCCCGCTAGTGCAACTAGCAAAGCACATTTATTAATAAAGGATGATGGTATAATTGCAGGAATTGAATTAGCTAAAATGATTTTCAATGAAGTGGATTCATCCCTAGAAATAGAACAGTTTCTACAAGATGGGGATAGAGTAAAATTTGATGATATTGCTTTTATTGTAAAAGGAAATTCTATCTCAATTTTAACTGGGGAACGCTTAACACTAAACTGCATGCAACACATGAGTGCAATTGCGACCAAAACATCTTACCTCAATACTTTAATTGCTGATACTAATTGCAAATTATTAGACACCCGAAAGACCACTCCTCTAAACCGAACGATTGAAAAATGGGCAGTAAAAATTGGTGGTGGCGTAAACCACAGGTTTGGGCTTTACGATATGATTATGATAAAAGACAATCATATTGACTTTTCAGGAGGAATTTCCAATGCAATACAAAAAACGAAAACCTACCTTGCTGACAACAATAAAAACCTTGATATAATTGTAGAGGCAAGGAGTTTATCAGAAGTAAATGAGATACTTGATCAAGGAGGAGTAAAACGAATTCTATTGGATAATTTTGATTATAAAACAACCAAAGAAGCAGTAACGATTATTGACAATAAATGTCAAACAGAATCTAGTGGAGGAATAACAGAAGAAACAATTGCTAAATATGCAAAATGTGGAGTTGATTTTATTTCAGTTGGAGCTCTAACTCATTCTGTACTTAACTTTGACTTAAGTCTAAAAGCAATTTAATGTTCCAATTTATCATAAATATTGCTAAAAAAATAAAACCATTAGGTTTTGCTGGGCTTAGTGTTTATGATGTGACTATTTTCTTTTGGAAAGGATTAGTGGAGGGAGCAATTACAACCAGAGCATCATCCTTGGCTTTCAATTTTTTCTTAGCCTTCTTTCCTTCCATTATTGTTTTTTTTACGCTTATCCCTTATATTCCCATTGCTGGATTGCAAGAAACACTCATAGAATTACTTTCAGTAGTTTTACCACCATCAACCAATGAAATTACCTTTAACACACTTGATGATATCATTAATAACCCAAGAGGAGGATTACTTTCTATAGGTTTTATTTTAGCTCTTTATTTTTCTGCCAATGGTATGAGTTCCTTAATTGAGGCTTTTAATTCCTCTTACCACATTAACGAATACCGTTCATTACTAAGGCAAAAGGCACTTTCCATAACCTTAACTTTTCTCCTTGCTTTACTCTTAATTATTACGATTGGGCTTATCATATTTGGAAAAGTAGCTGTTAACTACCTTACTGATTTTGAGATAATTAGTAAATTTTCGGCTGATTTAATACTTTACGGAAAATGGTTTGCAATGCTCGCCATGTTATTTTCAGGTATTGCTATTCTATTTCATTTCGGACCTGCAACTACACGAAAATGGAAGTTTTTTACAGCTGGTTCAATTTTAGCTACTTTAGGGATTATAGTTACATCCATAGGTTTTAACTATTATATCAATCATTTTGCGCAATACAATAAGGTTTACGGGTCTATTGGTACACTAATGATTATCCTTATTTGGATGTATTTTAACTCCATTATCCTACTTACAGGATTTGAACTAAATGCCAGCATTTCAAATGCTAAAGAAAACAAGCAATTTTCCGAATAGGAATTGTAAATTTGCACACTTTAAAAATTCAAACATGAAAAATATATTACTAGTAGCTATTCTTTTTGTTAGCACATTATCATTTGCACAAGAAAAATACAATGCTTTAGCAAAACCAAACACTTATCAGAATACTGATAACCCTAATTATTGGAAGAATAAAATGCCACATGCAGCTTATTGGCAACAAGATGTATACTATAACATTAAAGCAAAGATTGATGAAGAAACAGATATAATATCTGCTACTGAGCAATTAACTTACACCAATAATTCCCCAGATGAATTAGATGTTGTGTATTTTCATTTGTATCAAAATGCATTCCAGCCAGATTCTTACCTTGAGGAACTGCAATTTCAGAATGGAAAAGATCCAAAATATGGAGACTATGAAGCTCAAAAACTAGGAACTATAATTAATGATATTACTGTTAATGGGCTAAATGTAAAAACAGAATTAGATAATACCATTTTAAAAGTTTACTTACCAAATACTCTTAAGACTAATAGCAGTATCACCTTTGATATTGAGTTTAAAACTTATTTTGATAGTGGAGATCTTAGAAGAAGAATGGCTATTTTTAATTCTTGGGGATTCAAACACTATAATGGAGTACATTGGTACCCAAGAATTTGTGTTTATGACGCAAAATTCGGTTGGACAAAAGACCAACATCTAGGTAAAGAGTTCTATGGTAATTTTGGTGGATTTGATGTAGAGCTTGATTTTGCTTCTAATTTTGTTGTAGGTGCTACCGGTTTTTTATTAAATAGAGATGAAGTATTACCAAAAGAATTAAGAGAAAAACTAGATATAGAAAATTTTAAAGATAAGCCATGGAATTCTACTCCTTCGGTTATTACACCATACATAAAAGGAGAAAGAAAGATATGGAAATTTCATGCAGAGAATGTACATGATTTCTCCTTTACAGCAGATCCAACTTACCGTATAGGAGAAGCTTGGTGGCAGGATAAAGTATGTTATTCTTTAGCTCAAGAGCCACACGCAAGTAGGTGGCAGAATGCGGCTGAGTATGCTGCAGAAATTATTAAGGTTTTCTCAGAAGATTTTGGAAGATATACATATCATAAAATGATTGTTGCTGACGCAAGGTCAGGAATGGAATATCCTATGCTTACTTTAGATAGCGGTGAAGATCCTAGCTACAGAGGACTTCTAGTTCATGAAATAGGGCACAATTGGTTCTTTGGACAAGTCGGAAATAATGAAACCTACAGAGCATTATTAGATGAAGGATTTACTCAGTTCTTAACCGCATGGGGTCTAATAAAAATTGATGGAGATTATTTAGTTACAAACAAAACCACAGATAAATATAAAGCCCATTTTGAGAAGCCTACAAAAGCAATTGATAGTAGAGTCTATTATGCTTACATAAATGATGCAACAAAATACAATGACCCTGTAATTGCAACTCATTCAGATTGTTTTAATGGCGCTTTACGCCATGGTGGTGGCTACAGGCACGTATATTACAAAACTGCATCAATGCTTTATAATCTTCAATATGTTTTGGGAGATGAATTGTTCCTTGATGCTATGAAACATTATTTTAACACTTGGAAGATGGCCCACCCATATACTGAGGATTTTAGAAATACAATTATTCAGTATACAAAAGTAGATTTAAACTGGTTTTTTGACCAATGGTTAGAATCAACAAAACGAATTGATTATTCAGTAGAAGCAAAAGGAAACACTGTAACTTTTGAAAGAAAGTCAAGAATGCAGATGCCAATTGATTTTAAAGTAATTGCAAAAGATGGAAAGTCCTACGATTACCATATACCTAATAACTGGTTTGTAAAAAAGACTGATGCTACCGTATTAGATAAATGGCATGGTTGGGATTTAATTCACCCTAATTATACAACTTCTTTAGATATTCCTTCAGGAATTGAAGAAGTAATTATTGATCCAAGTGGAAGATTAGCTGACGCTTACATGCCTGACAATAATTCTAAATGCAATACTACATTTAGTTTTGATCATAAATTATACCAATATCCAGATTGGACAAATTATGAAATTAAATACCGCCCAGATGTATGGTGGAATAATTATGATGGAATGAAAGTTGGATTAAACCTGAATGGAGGGTACATGAGACATCATCATTTATTTGATGCAAACGTTTGGTTTAATACAGGAGCTTTACAAAAAGATAGTATTGCAAATCCTAATGATTATGACTACTATTCTTACAGATTAAACTACAACACTAACTTGGATAAAGTTTCTTTAAATACTAGAGTAAAACTTAACACTCAATTCTTAGCTGGTTTATACACTAACAAACTTAGCTTAGTAAAATCAGACAGTAAAGGAGACAATAAACTTACAGTTGACTTTTTATCTTTATACAGAGTAAATGATAATTACTTAATTAATTCAGCTTGGGATTTAAGAAAAATGAACAATAGGATTGATGTAGATTTAGAGCGCAAGTACGATTATAGTTACGGAAAAGGAACACTTAATTTAAGACTACAAACATCAGCATTAGGAAGTGCTTACGATTACAACAAACTTATCCTTACTGCTAACAACAACAATAAAGTTGAAAAACTAAAAATAAAAACTAGAGCCTATTTTCAATTAGGAACAGGTAATAATTGGGCAGAAGAAAGCAAACTAGTATTAGCGGGTGCTAATAATGAAGAAATGATGAATTCTAAATTTACAAGAGCAGAAGGAATTGTATCAGCTGACTTTATGGACTATGACTACACAACAAATTATTTTCATTCAGCAGGAGGGTTAAACTTAAGAGGTTACTCAGGATACTTAGCTCCAGAGTTTAATGAAGATGGAACAATTGCATCTTTTAACTATAATGGTACAAGTGGAGCTGCATTTAATACTGAAATTGATTTTACTGCTTATTTGCCATATTCTATTAGAAAAAACAATATTGCTTCTTACCTTTTTGCTGATGCTGGTATAATTAGTAATGAGGTTTTAACTAAGGAAAATTACAAAACTTCTTTTTCTGATTTAAGAGCAGATGCAGGAATCGGATTTACATATACTTTCAGAAACTTTGGTCCGCTTGAAACTGTAAGACCTTTAGTTATCAGATTTGATATGCCATTTTTCTTAAACAGAGCACCAGCATCTGATGAGGATTTTGTACAAATGAGATGGTTAATCGGAATCAATAGAGCATTTTAATGAGAAAAATACTAGTAACAGGAGGTGCAGGGTATATTGGTTCACATACAGTAGTTGAACTCACTGCAGCAGGATACACTCCTATTATAGTAGATAATCTATGTAACACCTCCACTAAAAATATTGAGGGAATTGAGAAAATTATAGGTAATAAAATAAAATGGCATAATACTGACTGTACTGATAAAGTTGGTATGGATAAAGTATTTGCTGAAGAAGGAACTATTGAAGGCGCTATACATTTTGCAGCCTACAAAGCAGTAGAAGAATCAGTACAAAACCCGCAAAAGTATTACGACAATAATATGGGTTCATTGGAAGTACTATTACAATGCATGCAAGAGAATGAAGTTAAAAACATCATATTCTCCTCCTCTTGCACTGTATATGGTATGCCTGATATTTTACCGGTTGATGAAAATGCACCTTTTAAAAAAGCAGAATCTCCATATGGAGAAACAAAGCAAATTTGTGAAGGCATGCTAAAGGATGATACTTGCAACAGTGTTGCCCTTAGGTATTTCAATCCTATTGGTTCCCACTCTTCTTCTTTAATTGGGGATTGTTCAGCTGACAAACCCAGTAATTTAGTTCCTATCATAACTGAAGTAGCAATTGGTAAAAGAGAAAAAATAACTGTATTTGGAGATGATTACAACACCCCTGATGGAACTTGTATCCGTGATTACATTCATGTAGTGGATTTAGCCAAATCGCATGTACTAGCAATGGATTTTCTAATTAACAATCCTGGAAAACATGCTTTTAATGTTGGCACAGGAATTGGCGTAAGTGTATTGGATGCCGTTAAAGCTTTTGAAAAAACTAACAATTTAAGCATTAACTATTCCATAGGCCCAAGGCGTGATGGTGATATAGAACAGATATATGCTAATGGTAGCTTAGTAAAATCTAAACTAGGATGGGAAGCCAAAGAAAGCCTAGAAAAAGCTATGAAATCTGCTTGGGAGTGGGAGAAACTGAAATGTTAGAGGGATAAGCATAAGCTTATAGTTATTTGTGATAAAATGTATTTGTATTTAATAATATCAAATCTGAAATACATTAAATTGGATAGTTATATTTTCTCAAATCTAAACCCATTTCCATTTCTAGTTTTGAGTTTGATTGCTGATAATTCTCTAATATTTCAGCTTTAATCTTATGATCTAACATAACTTGTTGTTTAATGGGAAACAAAGAAATCCTACTTAGTAATTCCCTGCTTATTTCATATAATTTTGGAATGTGGATTATATAATACTTAAACAGCACATTCTTCCTGGAAAAAGCATTAAAAATACGAGCTATAAAATAACTAATTTTTGAATATGAATAATTTATTCTTGAAAAATCTAAATTTGAAGTATCTGTTTCTAATTTATGTGTCTCAATAAAACTTTCAATAAAGTTTTTTTGGTTATTTACAAAATCTTCAAATAGATATACAAAAACATTTTCTTTGCCTATTAGTTCCTGATATTGCTTTATTAGGTTGTAATAATTAAGATGCTTAAAAGAAAACAAGGCCGTTCTATTTGATCGAATGTACATTTTATGATGCAAATACTTGTCGATCGAATAATTTCCTCCTTCCTTAATATATTGTAAATAGGAGGATTGAATCATATCAAATTGATTTCGTATAAAAATAATTGCTTTAGGATTCTCAAATTGTGAAATCTGCTTTGCCACATCTCTTGATAGAAACCCAGACAACCCTCCATTATGTATATTTCCCGAAAGCTCTTCATCACAAAATATATTTATATTGCTATTTGGGAAAATCACCTCCTCATTTTCATAAAAAAATGCCCTTATGTTTTCCCTCTCAATAAAATTCACTCCCTCAACAAGTGAATAAAATCTTTTTTGAAACCATGTAGTAGCAGTTTTATGATAACCAATATGAAAAATATTCGTTATCATAAATTATTAAGTATTGAAATCAACATTTCTTTTCTTTTTGAAATAGGAAAATTATTTTTTATCCTTTCCATCGCGATAATACCTAAATTTTCTAAATCCTTTTGAAATGCAATTACAATTAACTCTTTAAGTAAGTCCGCATCTCTTTTCAGCAAAACAAAACCCGATTCTCCTACAATAGTTGGTAAAAAATTTACATCAGATACAATAGGAACGCATCTACATAACATTGCTTCACATATCGAGACACCAAAACCCTCAAAATTTGATAGTTGTAAATAAAATTGTGTGTTTTTATACCAACTTTTTAATTCTGCTGGGGTCAATCTTCCTAAACAAATTACATTCTTTGGAGCATTTTTAATAGACTTAGTTCCCGCAATATAGAACGAACATTCTGGTAATAACTCTGCAGTTTTAACAATCAAATCTCCACCTTTTCTAAGTATCTGATTTTCTGTCATAACAGTAATAAATGATTTGTCTTCTTTGGTCAGATTATCAGATTTCCAATCTTCAATAATTAAGCCATTCGGAATAATTTTGTATGGTGTTTTTATACTTTTCAAATGATGAGAATAACCAAATTTTAGTGTTTCTTCAGAGTAATAATTATTTTCAGTATAAAACAAAGATCCGCTAACTGGCAAAATGATATCCGCTAACTGATATGAGTGTTTGGTAAACCATCTCATTAATGGAATTCTTAGGTTTCCATAGTTTATTTTTGGAAAACTAACACAATCTGTACCATGTACTACAATAGCAACTTTTTTGGAGAATATTTTTCCAAATAACCCAGGAAGTAATGACCAATACCCTCCAAATGAGATGAGGACTTTTTGTGTAGAGAATAAATTAAAAACTAAAAAGAAGAATTGGAGAAAAAGATTAAATGGCAAAAGATATTTATTTGCCCAATTTAAATCTTGAGAAATAATCTGGTATTCTGAAGAAAGTAATTTTATCTCAGTTTCTATAAAAGTAAAGGCTTTTGGATATATAAAAATTATTTTCTCTTTTTCCATTTTGGCAAATTTATCTAAAATAAAGTGATTAATAAGTTGTAAATTTGCTTTTAATATGGGAATTATCAATAACCTGCTTCCAAAAAGAATTAAACCAATCTCTAGATATTTTGGTTTTTGTGTAAAGTCTTTGTTTTATAAACTAAACTCTATAAATAAAAAAGTCAATTCTTCTCCTATATTTGTTTTAGGAAATCAAAAGTCAGGAACCTCTGTGATTGCATCTTTACTAGGTGAGCTAACTGACAAAAAAATAGCTATTGATTTATTTTATAGCGGTTTCAGATCTAAATTATTTGAAAAATGGAAGGATGCGGAGATTTCAACATCAGACTTTATCAATTTAAATAAAATAGAATTCTCAACTGAAATCATAAAAGAGCCACATCTTACAGTGTTCTATAAGGAATTGAAATCAGAATTTCAAGAATCAAAATTTGTTGTTATTGTCAGGAATCCTTTAGATAATATCAGAAGTATTTTAGACAGACTTAATGTTAATGGAAATAAGAAAAACTTAAGTAAAAGTGAAAAAAAATCATTCTTTCACTCTTGGAATTTACTGCTAAATAATCATTGGATTGGAGGTAATAAATCGCAATATATTGAAGTGCTTGCTGAAAGATGGAATATCATATCAAATGTTTATCTTCAGAATAAAGACGATATAATATTGATAAAATATGAAGACTTTCTAAGTAATAAACAAAAAACTCTTGAGGATTTAGCAAAAATATTAGATTTAGAAATTGTAACCGATATAACTAAGAATCTAGATAGACAATATCAGCCAAAAGGTAATTCCGAAATAGATTTAAAAGAATTTTTTGGTGAAGAAAATTATAAAATCATTGAGAGACTATGCAAAGAGAATATGAAGGAATTAGGGTATTAAAATAATATCCTACCCCTCAACTCTTTTACTATTGCAGTAATATCATCAGAAAGATTCAATATTAAAACTAGAGGAATATAGATTATAATTGTAAGAGAAGACTTCCAAAAAATGTCTAAAAGTAAAATTGAAAACTTTGGCAGATATTGATGTAAGTAATAAATGACAAGTAAGACTATTATTGTTTTAAGAGTATTTAAAGAAAATGGGTGCATATTCATTTTTACTTTTATCAGAACCAACCTAATTAAGTTAAAAAGTAGAACTGAAATTGCTGTTGCCATAGCTGCACCATTAATTCCATACTTTGGAATCAAAATATAATTTGTAGCAATTGTTATACCTACCAACAGGATATTAGTGTACAGGTCATATTTGTAATACTTTGAATTTATAATAATTGCTCCATTAACTCCAGAAGAAATATTAAACAACTGAGATAATCCTATATAAAAAACAACCCATTTACCACCTTGAAATTTCAAAGGAAGCAATGAAAAAATCTCATCAATATTTGACCAAATACAAACAAAAAATATACCGCCAATAATAAGCTGGTTTATAGAAGATTTTGAATAAATTGTTTGTATTTCTTTATAATCTTGATTTTCCCAAGCCTTTGAAACTAAGGGATTAGCTATTGCCTCTATCGACCTTGCAGGCACCTTTATTGCACTTCCAATAAAAAAAGCTACTGTATAAAAAGCAACTTGTTCTAAATCTAGCAAGGACCCTATCATCATCATATCAAGTCGAGTTACAATAATCATTGATGCGCCTCCAACTAAAACATACACTCCAAAATTCAGCATCTCTTTTAGGTTTAATTTCTGCACTGAATACTCAAAATCCAAATGATTATTTTTCCACTGAATAAAAAATAAAATCATGAACTTAAAAACATATCCAAAGAGGTAAACTTTTAAAAAAGTTGAGAAATCAATAATACCAAACCAATGCAATAAAAGCATTGACATACTATAGAACTTTAAGAAAACTTCATTAACAAATATTGGAGTTGCAGCATCTAAAAATGAACGAGAAATAGATGTTAAAACATCATAAAAACCAATAAAAAAAACCAGTAATACAATGTAAAAGAAATTTTCTTTTAACAAGTCAGACGCATTGAGTAAAACAAAAATTTCTTCTTTAAACAGAACATATGAAATTGATGCTAGAACAAAACCTACTAAAGGAGTGATTAAACTCAGAAAATACAGCTGTCCTTTTTCTTTAATTGCTGGGAAAAATCTGACAAATGTTTTAGGAATACCGAAAGTTGTAATTGTTGATATGACAATTGCGTAGGCAATCAAAATTTGTATTAATCCGAAATGCTCTGGGTTATCCTTAAAAACATTAGGATAAATAATAACAGTATTTATTGCCCCAATAGCCATGCCAATGTAAAAACTAATGGAATTCTTAATACTTTGATTTCTTACAATTCCCATTAATTCAAAGTGTTTAAGACATCCGTAATTTTAAATGCTAACTCTTTTCTGCTATATTTCAAAAAATCTTGAGAGTTTAGATGTAGACTGCCTGATTTATATTGATTATAAAAATCAAGTAATTCTGTTTTAAGTTTTATTTTATCCTTAAAACCAACAACTATTCCTGTTTGTGTTTCATGAATAATATCTGCAGCATCTCCATCTTCTTTCCCAATACAAATAATAGGCCGTTTTGCTCCAAAATATTCATACATCTTTCCAGGAATTACTCCATCAATATTAGGCACATCATTTAGGGGTAATAATAAAAGCTGTGATTGTATTAAGTGTGAAAGCACATCTTTGTGAGGCAAACTATCAATAAGTGTAGTTTTTGATATTAGGTTATGTTTTTCTAATTCCTCATTAACAGAAATATCAATTGGGCCAATTAATTTTATTTCTAAATCAGTTGCAAAATTACTATGTTCATTTATGAGTTCATTTATTACCTCCCAAAAAATAAAAGGATTTCTATCTTTATTTAAGGATCCAATATGTGTAATAGAAAACTTTTTATCCAATGATAACTTCCCTGCTTCAAGAAAATCATCAGGGTCAAAACCATTAGTAATTACAATTGGTTCTATTCCTGAAATACGTAAAAAATCCTTAGCCCAACTTTTACTTACTGTAACCATAACATCAGCATCTTTCAGTACTTTTTTCTCTAATCGCTTATGTTTCTTATCTGCCCAATAGGTAAGTTTTAATTGGTGGTAAAAATCAATATTTGTCCAAGGATCTCTAAAATCAGCCATCCAAGGAATATTAAATTTCTTTGCTATCTTTTGCGCAATTAAATGTGTAGTATGTGGAGGGCCTGTGGATACAATAACATCAATACTGTTATTTTTTAAAAATGAATTTAATTTTTTAATTGCTGGCTTATACCAAAACTTCTTAGCATCAGGGATAAAGAAATTACCCCTTACCCAGACAGAGAATTTTTGCAAGAAACTATTTCCTTTTTCTTTTTGTAGAAATCCAGGGTTTATTTTTTCATCTTTCTTTCCCATTAATCTTTTGTACAAATCAAAAGGTTCCCAGATGGGTGCTTTTATCACTTTTACCCCACTCGGAATATCACTAAGCAAACTCTCATCATGCATTGATATTTCAGAACCATCAGCCGTAAAAATCACTGGCTCCCACCCAAATTCTCTAAGGTATTTTGTTGTTTTAAGCCACCTTTGTACCCCTCCACCTCCCATTGGAGGCCAGTAGTATGTGATAATTAATACTTTTTTCATTATGAATTGAATTCCCTAAAAGAAACAAAGGCTAAAAGTAATAATAGAATAACTGATGATGCTAAGGAAATTGTTTCGCCTGTCTTATAGGTTGATGGCTCAAACTTAAATTCTACAACATGCTTTCCTGCTGGAATTTGCATTCCTCTTAGCACATAGTTTGCTCTAAAATGAGGCTTTAACTCGCCATCAACATAAGCATTCCATCCTTTATCATAATAGATTTCAGAAAAAATTGCTATTCCATTTTTTAATGAAGTAGAATTGTACTTCAAATAATTGGGCTTGTACTCTGTTAAAGTAATACTAGTACCAACATTATCCAAAACATCTATCATTTGCTCACTAAACCTAACATCAACAATTGCTGTATTTGCGGGGTTAAATCCGTTAAGTGCAGTAATTTCAGCATCAGCATTAGCAACAGTATTAATTTCATTTATAAACCAAGCATTGCCCATTGTACCAGGGTTTTGCTGTGCTTGTCCTTTTGACGTAATGAAATACTTAGTATTTAACATATTCAATACTGCCATATTTCCTTTTGCAATATGGTTTTCAATCAATTCTTGGTAACGCTTTAATTTTGCACCATGATAACCTCCAATGGATTTATGAAAATAAGAAGTACTTGCATCATTAAATGTACTTACACTCTGATTGTAAACCCTGAAATTAGGGTCCTTATCATTAAGTATCTGATTATCTGCTTGTGTTGGTTGGTAGGGAGTTTCAACTTTTGATTTTCTAACAAAATGATCATCATTCAAATAGCGTTTATTTACCGTCCACATATCAGCAAGAATCAAAACACCAACAATTAAAATAACATATTTTGATTGCAATTTATTTTTTAAATACATCCAAAGTGTAGCAAAAGTTAGGGCAATAAAAATAAACGATCGCCATGCATCAGCACTTAAAAGCCCTGCTCTATCGGATTGCAATGCATCAATCGGCCAACCATTTTTTTCTAAACTCGCATCCTGTCCTCCAACAAAATCAAAAAACATTGATGGCATAAGTGCAAATAATAATGTTAATCCGCCAACAATATAAAAAGCTAATTGTAAAGGTTTCTTTTTTTCTTTTTCTGATTTATCAGACTTGATAAACTTATTTAACGCTACAAAACCTAAGAGAGGAATTGTAAATTCTGCAATTACTAATATCATGGATACTGCACGGAACTTATTATACCCTGGGAAATAATCCAAAAATAAATCAGTAAGCGGCATAAAGTTTTTACCCCAAGCCAGCATTATAGACATTATAGTCGCCAATAAAATCCAAACTCTCATTTCTGACTTTACAAATAATAAACCAAAAATGAAAAGAAACATAACTATTGACCCTGCATAAGTAGGCCCAGAAGTAAAGGGTTGATCTCCCCAATAAAGTGGTAACTGTTTTATTAATTGCTTAGCATTTGACGTTCTTTTTCTTAATTCTTGATAAGTTTCTGATTCTGTAGTTAATTCTCCTTGAGATGCCCCTCCATAAAAATCAGGAATAAGAAGCGTAAAACTTTCAGCAATTCCATAACTCCATGAGGTAGCATAATCTTTATCCAAACCAGAAGTTTTATTATCTAAATTATTAGTTAATTCTGACTTCCCTCTTGTACTTTCAGTACCATATTCCATAGTGGTACTCAAACGAGTAATTGCTGTACCAGAAGCCAATAAAGCTGCTAAAACCAATACTCCAGAACGCTTTGCAAAACTGGTAAGATTATTAGCTTTTAAATCTTTAACAAACTGAACTATACCTATTAAAAGTAATATCAAAAGTAGATAATAAGTAATTTGAAAGTGATTACAATTTATTTCCAAAGCAACTGTAAGCGCAGTGAGCACCCCTCCTAACAACATACGCCGCCCTCTGTAGGTGTAAAGCACAGCTGCCACTACCATTGGTACATAAGCAATAGCATGTGCTTTACTCATATGTCCTGCCATAATAATAATGAAAAAATAAGAAGAAAATGCAAAAGCAATTGCTCCAATAACTGATAGTCGATAATCAACTCTAAGGCTTAGCAACAATAAATAAAAACCTAGTAAATATAGGAACAACATATTTGCTGGTCTTGGCATTCCAAGCTTTATAATCTTATCTACATAGTTAATTAAATTTGCTTTATATCTTACTGAAATTTGATAAGCTGGCATTCCTGAGAACATAGAATTAGTCCAAAGTGCCTCCTGCCCTGTTGACTCACGAAAATCAGAAATTTCTTTACTCATACCCTTCCAATGCTTTATATCTGGCATATCCAATACTTTACCTTGCATAACGGGTGAAAAATAGGCAAAAGAAATACCCACAAATAATAGGATTACTATTAGATGTGGGCTTAGTTTTTTAATTTGTTCCATATTTATATTTTACTCTTCAACTTCTTCAAAATCAACATAATCACCTACATTATCTGATTTAGTTTTTGTGGAAGATTTAGTTTTTTCAAGTGTCACCTTTCCCTCCTGTTGTGGTGGGTTTTGAGGATTTTGATGTTGCTGATTAAACTGCTGCTGAAAACGATCTTGCATTTTATTAGCAAAACGTTTTAATAAAATTGGTGCTAACAACCTAGTAAGTATCTTTATTAAATAAGAAATAAAGAAAAACCAAAATAGAAATTTAATTAATCCTGCTAACATATTATCTACTTAAATATAGATTTCGCTCAGAATATACTTTGGTAAAGTAATCATCTTTTAAATCATCAATAAAATAAATTGCTTCTCCTGTTGATTTCATTTCTGGACCTAGTTCTTTATTTACATTAGGGAATTTATCAAACGAAAATACCGGAACCTTTATTGCATAACCACCCTTAGTAGGGTTAAAATTAAAATCCGTTACTTTTTTATCTCCTAACATCACTTTTGCAGCATACTTTACATAAGGCTCGTCATACGCCTTAGCAATAAAAGGTACCGTTCTTGATGCTCTTGGATTAGCTTCAATTACATAAACTATTTCATCCTTAATGGCAAACTGAATATTAATCAACCCAACCGTTTCTAGTGCAACCGCAATTTTGTTTGTAATATCAATCATTTGCTGACGCACATTATCGCTTAAATCAAAAGTTGGAAGGACTGCATAAGAATCTCCAGAATGAATTCCACAAGGTTCAATATGCTCCATCATTCCAATAATATATACATTTTCCCCATCACAAATAGCATCTGCTTCTGCCTCAATTGCTTTATCCAAATAATGATCTAAAAGCACTTGATTGCCTGGCATATCTTTTAAAAGATTAACAATATGATGTTCTAGTTCTTCTTCATTAATCACAATTTTCATTCCTTGTCCACCCAAGACATAAGAAGGACGAACCAAAATTGGGAAATTTAAAGTTTTAGAGATTTCAATAGCCTGTTCAGCTGTTTCTGCTACTGCAAATTCTGGATAAGGAATATTGTGTTCTTTCAGTAATTCCGAGAACCTTCCTCTATCTTCAGCTACATCCAAAGCATTGTAAGAAGTTCCCATTATTTTAATACCGTAACGCTCTAATTTTTCAGCTAATTTAAGTGCTGTCTGCCCTCCTAGCTGAACAATTACTCCTACCGGTTTTTCATGACGAATAATATCATAGATATGCTCCCAGAAAACAGGTTCAAAATAAAGTTTATCAGCAGTATCAAAATCAGTAGAAACAGTTTCAGGATTACAATTTATCATAATAGTTTCATAACCACATTCTTTTGCTGCTAACACCCCATGCACACAAGAATAGTCAAATTCAATTCCTTGCCCAATTCTATTTGGTCCAGACCCTAAAACAATTATTTTTTTCTTTTCAGAAGAAACACTTTCATTTTCAGCAAATTGTTCTCCATTTACTTCTTTAGGCATTTCAAAAGTAGAATAATAATAAGGTGTTTTGGCTGTAAACTCTGCAGCACAAGTATCTACTAACTTATACACACGCTTAATATTTTCATTATTACGCTTATTATATACTGAACTTTCCAAGCACTTTACTAAATGAGCTATTTGCCTATCAGCATAACCTGTCATCTTTGCTTCTAAAAGCAATTCAGTTGGGATGGTTTCAATAGTGTAGTTCTCTATCTCTTTTTCCAACACCACCATTTCTTCAATTTGATGTAGGAACCAGTAATCAATTCTTGTTATTTCATGAATTTTTTTAGTTGGGATACCAATTCTCATGGCATCATAAACTCTAAAAATTCTATCTCCACTTGCATGTTTTAATTCATACAAGATTTTATCTTGATCAGTTTCTCCTTTACCATCAGCTCCTAATCCATTTCTTCCAATCTCTAAAGATTGACAAGCTTTTTGTAATGCCTCTTGGAATGAACGTCCTATAGACATCACCTCTCCTACTGACTTCATCTGAAGGCCTAATTCTATATCAGAACCTTTAAATTTATCAAAATTCCATCTAGGAATTTTTACAACTACATAATCCAAAGTTGGCTCAAAATAAGCTGAAGTTGATTTTGTAATTTGATTGTCTAACTCATCCAAAGTATAACCAATTGCTAACTTAGATGCAATTTTTGCAATAGGATAACCAGTTGCCTTAGATGCTAAGGCTGATGAACGAGAAACCCTAGGGTTAATCTCAATAGCAATAATCTCTTCTGTTGATTCAGGGTTTATAGCAAACTGCACATTACATCCTCCTGCAAAATCACCAATAGAACGCATCATTTTTATTGCCATGTCACGCATTCTTTGATAAGTAGTATCTGCCAAAGTCATTGCAGGAGCAATCGTAATGGAATCTCCAGTATGAATTCCCATGGGATCCAAATTTTCAATATTACAGATGATGATTACATTGTCATTATCATCACGTAAAAGCTCTAATTCATATTCTTTCCAACCGAGTACTGCTTTATCAATTAGTACTTCATGAATTGGTGAAGCATGTAAACCTTTAGATAATAAATCCTCAAATTCTTCCTTAGTATGTACAAATGCAGCTCCACTTCCACCCAATGTAAATGAAGGACGAATTACTAATGGGAACCCTAATTCTTGTGCTATTTCTTTTCCTTCTAAAAATGAAGTTGCAATACGAGCAGGTGCAACAGGAATATCAATTTCATTCATTAACTTACGGAACTGCTCTCTGTCCTCAGTAATATGAATAGCAGCAATATCAACACCAATAATATCAACACCATACTTTTCCCAGATCCCTTTTTCATCTACTTCAATACATAGATTTAGGGCTGTTTGTCCACCCATTGTTGGTAATACAGCATCAATATTCCTTTCTTCTAATATCTCAATAATTGATGCAGTAGTAAGAGGTTTTAAGTAAATATGATCAGCAACAACCTTATCGGTCATAATAGTTGCCGGGTTAGAATTGATTAATGAAACCTCAATACCTTCCTCTCTAAGTGATCTTGCTGCTTGGGATCCTGAATAATCAAACTCACATGCTTGACCAATTACAATAGGACCACTTCCTATAATTAGTACAGATTTTAATTTATTATTTTTTGGCATTTCTTTAATTATATATGGTGCGAATTTACAATTTTTTGTTTTTTATTTTAGGTGCTATTTATTAATAGATATTAACAAGTTTTACTCTGAAAAAAACCTAAAAAAAAGGTGTTGCAAAAGCAACACCTCTATATATAAATATCAATCATTTATTATTTATGACCCATTTCATCAGAAACCGTTAAACGGGCTCTTCCTTTAGCTCTTCTTCTTGCAATTACTTGCTGTCCATTAGCTGAAGACATACGATCCATAAAACCGTGTTTATTTTTTCTTTTTCTGTTAGATGGTTGAAATGTTCTTTTTGGCATGACTTTATTTCTTTATTATTTCTGGGCTGCAAATATAAAAGGTTTTTTTGTAATCCGCTTTTTTATTAAGAAAAAAGTTTCATCATTTTTAGTAATCAATTTTTTCCTATATTTGCTAAAAACAAAACCAATATGGAGAAATTACCAAAAATTGCACAAAAGGCACCTTATTTAGTAGAAGAGAAAGTAGGAAAAAGAGCATTTTGCACTTGCGGACTAAGTAGTAAAAACCCTTACTGTGACGGCTCACACAAAGGAACTGGTTTTTCTCCTGAAATAGTGATATTGGAAGAAGATAAAAGAGTAGCTTGGTGTGGATGTAAACACTCTAGTAAAGGTGCTTTTTGTGATGGTTCACATAAAAACCTCTAGTCAACTAAGTAATTGGTATTTTTTAACTTAAACTCAGCTCGTTCAGGCTTAAAAAATATTACATCCCAATATCCTTTATAGTAGATGTTGGTTGGGATGTGTTTGCCATTTACATAATCCATATTTACAGTAATATCCATGTCTAAATCAATAAACCAATTACTATATATAAATTTATATTCTCTATAAATCACATTAAAATTCTCTTTATCAAAATAAGAAACAATTTTTCTGATAAGTGCCTCCTCTTTTTCTTTATCTAATAAAGTCTCCTTAACCTTAACTGTAAAAGAATAACAATCTCTACCATTGTAAATAGTATCACTAATTGTATAATCATAATATTGTTGCATTTCAATATCAAAAATGGCTAATTTCTTTTTTGCCCCTGCCTTATTCTGCTCCACCCCATCAGTACCTATAGAAAAACCTACTGTTTTGGCATCACGCATATTCTGGCTATCATCCTTATTCTTCCCATCAGCCATTATTAAACTTACATCTATTGTATCCTTTGGAAAAAATACCTCATCAAAAGCCTCTGGAGTATAATAACGGTATTTCCCGTTTCTTTTAAAGATTTTACCATTATCAATAATAGTATCATTTACAATCCATGCCTTTTTTTCATCAGAAAAGTGTGTCCCTTTCTTAATTAAAGTCCCAATTGTTTCTCCTTTTTTATTGAATATGTTTAATTCACTATTATATTGATGAGAGTAATACCTCAAATGCTTGAACCCCATATAAAAAGTTGTATCCTTTTTAACATAACCCACAAAATCCTCAACAGTAAAACCATTATTTTCTTCTGAAATTACAATATCATCTAAGAAAATAACAGGCATTAAAGTATCTTGAGCTGAAATCTGAAACGTAAAGAAAAAAGACAGCATAAATATTAAAAATCTCATAAGGCAAAGATAAAAAAAGCCGACACCTAAGTGTCGGCTTTAGATCAGTAATTACACATAAGCCGGATTCTGTTCTCCTAAGAGTGCCATCATTTGTCTAGGATAATAGTTGCCTATTACCTCAAGCTACCTACCCCTCAGGAAAAAGCGAGCAGCCCTTAAATCCTGATATACATGGTATTGCACCATATAGAGTTTACCTGTTTTCACTACAGCATTACCTGTACATACTTTCTGTTGCACTTGTCCATACCTTGCGGCAGATGGGCGTTACCCATTATATTGCTCTATGGTGTCCGGACTTTCCTCTTAATTAAAAGCGATAGCATCAGTAATTACTTGTGCAAAAATACTAAAAGATTGTTTTTAGCTACTAGAAACAAGGTACTAGTTACTTTTCATTAGTCACGAGTCGATATTTTTCAAATTAAATTACTTTTGCATACATGAAGTTTACATTATTAAAAGAAGATAAGCAAAGCAAAGCTAGATTAGGGGAAATTGAAACTGCACACGGAAAAATAAAAACTCCCATTTTTATGCCTGTTGGCACTGCTGGGACTGTGAAAGGAGTGCATCAACATGAGTTAGTTGAAGATACTTTAGCTCAAATAATTTTAGGAAATACTTACCACTTATACTTACGACCAGGGCTTGATATAATTGAAGGAGCAGGTGGATTGCATAAATTTATAGGATGGGATAAACCTTTACTTACTGATAGTGGTGGATATCAAGTTTATTCACTTTCAGGAACAAGAAAAATAGAAGAAAAAGGCGTGAAATTTCAATCTCATATTGATGGTAGTTATCACTTTTTTACACCCGAATATGCAATAGATGTGCAAAGAACTATTGGTGCAGATATTATTATGGCTTTTGATGAATGCACACCCTACCCTTGTGATTATGATTATGCGAAAAGATCAATGCATATGACACATAGATGGCTCAAAAGATGTTGTGATAGATTTGATTCTACTGAAGGAAAATACGGATTTAAACAAACATTTTTTCCAATTGTACAAGGAAGTGTTTATAAAGATTTGCGTTTGCAATCTGCTGAAAAAATTGCAAGTTTTGAAAGAGAAGGAAATGCTATTGGAGGACTTTCAGTTGGGGAGCCACACCATATGATGTATGAAATGACAGAAACTGTTTGCTCAGTATTACCTTGGGATAAACCCAGATACTTAATGGGAGTTGGGACTCCAACTAATCTTTTAGAAAATATTGCGCTAGGGATTGACATGTTTGATTGTGTGATGCCTACAAGAAATGCTAGGAATGGAATGATATTTACAT
>Ga0209495_1000935_pt1 | contig 21284 bp, 16 predicted proteins | sample EN1Hudsemesocosm_FD_184629 | JGI IMG/M metagenome (GOLD analysis project Ga0209495, IMG submission 184629) | Methane-oxidizing microbial communities from mesocosms in the Hudson Canyon - EN1E Hudson Canyon (SPAdes) (version 2) | ecosystem: Environmental > Aquatic > Marine > Cold seeps | place... | reverse complement strand
GGTTTTTTCAAGCTTGGGGCCAGGCCCCCAGTCAGAGACAAATGAGTCATAGGTATAAACAGTAAGGTCTGCAGCATAAGTGCTAACAGACACAAGAAATATACTAATGGCAACAAGCTGATTTTTCATAAGATTCGTTTCTTGTTTTTAGGAAGGAGTTATGTCAAAAAATATTAACACAGATGACAAACAACATTTAGACTCAGTGAACCAATTTTTAAACACTAAAGTTCAATGGATCCCCCTTCAAACAACAGGAAGCACTAACCGCCACTTCCAAGCCGTTATTGATGGTAAAAGCCTAATACTAAGGCTCAATGCAGCAGACAATTTAGCATTTGGGGTTTCTCGAAAAACAGAAGCAAACATTCTTGAATTAATTAAAGTTTATAACTGGGCACCACAAATTATTAAGAATAACTGGCAAGAAGGCTGGTGTTTAATGTTAGATCACGGCCCTGCCATTGGGGCCGAGTTGCCTCCAGAGGGACACCAAAAAATAACATCGACACTTCTAAATGCTATAAACGAGTGGCAGCTAATGAGCACCAATACGTTATTAACTAGTGACTGCGTTTTTAGTTATCAGCATCTATTTGGAATGTATCGGAACGCATTTAAAACCACTCCGAGTAATGCTGTGTTACAAGACAACCTACGTTTAACCGACGAAGTAGAAAGCAAATTAAACGCGCTCCCAACGGTACCTCATTGCCTTACTCACCATGACCTTCACCCAGGAAATATCTGCAAAGACATGGGCCAACTTGTAGTGCTGGACTGGGAGTATTCAGGTATCGGAAGTCCTTGGTTTGATGCTGCCGCTCTGCATAGTAAATTTGGTATTTTAAATGAAGAAATAGCGGAGTTACCTGCTTTTAAGGCGCTCAACAAAGCCCAGATGAAACAAGGGATTGCCGATGCAGTAGAGTTAACAAAAGCGCTAGACATGCTTTGGGTTGCTGTTAGGCGTAAATAACAAGAATTGCTCAATCCACTAATTTTAGTTAGCCTTTAATATCAAAAAATAATAAACAGGTATAAAGATGAAGCGACCTCTAACCATAATCATTACTTTAGTCACTACAATTATAGTCATACAAGTCTATCGAGGCATTGAAAGCTCCGGAATATTTTATGCCATAGAGCCGCATTTCTCTGGTCAATGTGAGCCGGTCCATGGCGTTACAGGTGCTGAAGATATCACTATTGATCAAGCCAAACAGTATGCCTATATTTCTACTGATGACAGACGGGCTACCATGGCTAACAAGCCTGTTACAGGGGGGATTTATGGTTTTGATCTATCAAACCCAGAGGCAACTCCGATATTATTAACAAAAGGCTTCTCTGAAGACTTTCATCCACATGGCATCAGCCTCTATCAGGGCGAACAAGGTAAAAGGTCATTATTTGTTATCAACCATCTTAGCAGCGGTATACAGCAAGTCGATATTTTCGATATTAGCGCTGTTAATAAGCTGGCTCACAGAAAAACCATTACCTATCCTGAGCTAATTACCCCTAATGACTTAGTCGCTGTTGGGCCTTCTCAGTTCTATGCGACTAATGACCATGGTTATCCTCGTGGTAGTTCAATGCAAACAGTGGAAGACTACATGGGTTTGCCGCTGTCTAATGTGTCCTTCTTTGACGGGAGCAAGGGGAAAATGGTTGCTTCTGGTCTAAGATATGCGAATGGTATTGCTACAACAGCTGATTTAAAGACCGTTTATGTGGCTGAAATATCGGGACGTAAGATCAATGTTTATGATCGTGATATAAACAGTAATGAACTCACAAAACAGGGCGAAATTGCTATCAATACCGGTGGCGATAATCTTGAGTGGGATGATAAAGGCAATTTATGGTTAGGAGCCCATCCACGGCTATTAGACTTTGTTGCTCACGCAAAAGATCCTGAAAAAGACTCCCCCTCTCAGGTGTTAAAAATAAATTTTAATGCTAATCAACCTCACGTTTCAGAAGTTTATTTAAGCACTGGGAATGACATTTCAGCATCGACCGTTGCAGCGGTTAGTGGCAAAACACTATTAATTGGCTCTGTATTTGAAGATCGAATACTAAAGTGTAAGCTTTAGTGCCATTTAAGTAGCACTTTTTTTAGCAAGTTCATACTCACCGGCTTAGAAATGAAATCATTCATGCCAGCATCACGGCATAATTGACGGTCTCTTAGTATCGCACTGGCAGTCATTGCAATAATGGGGAGCTTTTCAAACGATTTCATTTCATGGATTTTTCGGGTGGCATCATAGCCATCCATTACAGGCATTTGGCAGTCCATTAAAACTAAATCAAACGCAGTATGTTGCACTGCCTCAACGGCTTCCGCACCATTATTAACGACCACGCTTTTATATCCCAACTTATTCAAAATAGAACACGCTACCTTTTGGTTCACTATATTATCTTCTACAACCAAAATAAGTGTTTCTGCTACAGGCTTACAAGGCGTGGTGAAGCCATCATCTTTAGCAACCTGAAGATTAAGCAACTCAGGACGCTCCACCTTAATATAAAACGTGAACGTCGAGCCCTTTCCTTCTTCACTACTCAGGCTAATTGAACCACCCATCTGCTCACAAAGGTGCTTTGATATTTGCAGGCCAAGCCCTGTGCCACCATATTTACGTGTAGTAGAAACATCAGCCTGAGTAAATGGCAAAAATAGCTGGCTCTGAGCCTCTTTGGCAATGCCAATACCCGTATCACTAACGCAAAATTGTAAAAATAGCGGTTTATCTTTCGATTCACCCTCATCAGTTAAACAACGAACACTTAACTGGATAGTTCCACCTTGTGGCGTAAATTTTATGGCATTATTGAGCAGGTTCAATAGAATCTGCCGTAATCTAACGGGGTCTCCCACAACGTTTTCAGGTGTGCTTAAGTCAATATCCAGCTCAAAAATAAGCCCGCTATTGCCCGTCTCAAGGTTAAAAATAGAGTTTATCTCTGAGAGCAGGTCACGCAAGCTAAAGTCTGTTTTCTCTAGCTCTAACTTGCCCGCTTCAATTTTAGAAAAATCAAGAATATCATTAATAATCGTCAGTAATGTACTACCTGAGCTGCGGATAATATCCACACAGTCCTGCTGCTCTTTATCTAACCCCGTTGTCATCAATACATCTGCCATACCTAGAATACCATTCATGGGCGTTCTGATTTCATGACTCATATGGGCTAAAAATTGTGATTTTGCTTGTGATGCGGCAATGGCTTTCTGAGATTTAAGCTCGGCTTCTAACTTAGCTTCGCGTAGCTCGCTGGCACTAATAATGTCACGATAAGAACGTAAAGCAGTGACCAGAGACATCGATAATTTGCTAGAAGTTATTTCAGCTTTCGATAAGTAGTCATTAATATCGTATTCAAGAATAACTTTGCTTTCAGGAGCTGCGCCAGGCTCTCCGGTGCGTAGAATTATACGAGTGGTATTATTGCCAAGTGTGTTACGAATATAATTAACAACATCTAACCCTGACTCATTAGACTCCATAACCACATCTAAAAGTACCACTGCGATATTATGATGCTCAGCTAAAAACTGTTTAGCTTCTGCTCCACTGTAAGCATTATGGAACTCGAGCTGTCTCCCTTCAAATTCAAAATCTTTTAATACGAGTTGCGTCAGTTGATGAACATCAGTCACATCATCAACAATAAGAATATTAAGCTTTTTTTTGTTTACCCGAGACCCTGGTTCGCGAGATGATTTAGTTTTATCCACATGAAACAGCAATGCCTCCCCGCCTTGCAACTGTGGCAAGTTGTTAACTACAGGGGTATTACCGATACTTCCAAGCATTGATTCGCCTCACTATGGGTGTACCTTACAATACATAAGTATAGAATAATCTTAGCCAAATACACTTAAACTAGCTCGAAAACTAATTTTGCTGAACTATACTTACTGAGTTTCGTCTAATACCAATTATAGAAAAGTGAGCACTGTTTATGAAGGCAATTTTTCTGAAAGGTCGGTTTTTAAAGAAAAGTATCCTTAATATTTTACCCAGTCTTTTCCTTGCAGGATTCGCCTTCGTTTGCCATGCCGAAACAGTTTTAAAAGTCGCCTACGAAAATGCGTCTCAATTTCCTAATTATTTGGGAGATACCTCAAAGGTTCTTGAAAAGCCAGGAGCCGCCGTTGAGCTGGTTAAATTTCTTGAACAGGAAATCCCCGATCTAAAAATAGAATTTTATCGATACCCCTGGAAACAATGTCTGTTAAAGCTAAAAGCTGGAGAAATTGATGGCGCCTTTAACGGATCATTCACAAAGGCACGGCTTGATGTAGGCACTTACCCTTGGAAGAACGGTGCCGTTGACGATACTCGTCGTCTGACCACTATGTCTTACCATTTTTATAAATTAAAAGGATCTCCATTTAGCTGGGATGGAACCAAGGTCTCAGGTTTAAACGGGAAAATAGGCACGCCTCTGGCCTTTTCAATTGAAGGTGATTTGAAAAGCATGGGGCTCAATATTCTTAGCGCACGAGAAATTCAGGTCAATTTTTCAAACTTGTTAAGAAACAAAGTTGATGCGATTGCTTTGCAAAGTGTCACTGGCGACTATCACCTTTCGACAAAATCAGGCTTATCATCGGTCGAAAAAGTGCAACCTGAGCTTAAAAACAAAGCATATTATTTAATGCTGTCAAAGCAGTTTTATGAACAGAACCCTGAACTTTCTGAGCAAATCTGGGATGCCATTGCCAAATTAAGAGAAGAAAGACTTCAAAGCCTTGTTGAATCCTATTTTGAATAAGCAAATACTAACTATGTGCCACTCCCCCCGTACCCTTTAGCTTATCTAAAGGAATAATAATCTCAAATTCACTCCCTTCATCCTGAATACTATGGCAACTTATAGTACCTTTCAAAGTATTCTCTACTAGAGAACGAACGATATGCAGACCTAAGCCACTACCATCCTGACCTCTCTTAGTAGTAAAGAATTTATCAAATATTTTGTCCTTCTGGCTTTCAGGAATACCACAGCCATTATCTGAGAAACGCATAATAAGATCGTTTTCTGAAACATTCACTGCAATTTTAATTTTTCCATCACCCCTGTCTTCAAAGGCATGAAGAAGGCTATTGTTTATTAAGTTAATAGCTATTTGTGCAAAAACACCCGGGCAGCTATAAATATTAAGACCTTCTACACATTCAAGCGCCAAACTATGAGGTGTACGCTTTAACCTAGGCGTCAGGCTGGTTACTACATCTGAGAGACATTCCTTTACATTAAAGTCTTCGCATTCATCACTACACTGGTCAACGGTCGTTCGTTTAAAGCTTCGGATCAGTGAAACCAGACGAGTGAGATTATTGTTTGCAATGGTTGTGGACTCAAGACTGACCTGCAAAAAATCATCAAACTCTTCCCTGCCCAAACTATTAGCATCAAAATGAGACTTAACTGAATTAAGCTCTTGCAAGTTATGACTCAGAGCCGTAATAGCGATCCCCACTGGCGTGTTTATTTCATGGGTGAACTCTCCAACCATGTCACCAATAGCGGCTAGTTTTTCATGCTGCATCAGCTGTTTATTTTGCTCATTCACCAGCATTTCAATGCGCTCATTATGCTCACATAACATCATAATTAATTCATCGCGAGCCTTAAGAAGCGCTTGCAACTTCAACTGGCATCGAACCCTTGCGCAAACTTCCTCATGCTGTACAGGTTTAGTAATATAATCTACGCCCCCCACTCTAAAACCTTCTACAACATCTTTCCGGCCCGTTTTAGCAGTAATAAAAATAACGGGGATTTCTTTTACTTCACTGAGTGACTTCAATCGCCGACAGGTTTCTATACCGTCCATTTCTGGCATCATGATATCGAGCAAGATCAAATCTGGTTTGTCGAGGGAGGCTAGCTTTATGGCTTGTTTCCCATTGGTTGCAAAGGAAACATCATAGCCTTCTGATTCAAGAATCTGACTAAACAGATCAAGGTTCGCGGGGGTATCATCCACCACCAGTATTTTTGAATCGCTGATGCAAATAGGTTCACGGGCCATTGTTCTCTCCTCTCGCTCTAACCGGATATGAGGTATGGTGAATAGTCGTCAGCATGTCCATCATGCCCTGAGTATCATAGTTAATTAAATATCGATACAAACAAGCAGAGAGTGCCGTTCCTCCACTCTCTATTGCTTCAACTTCATCAAGCAGTTGCCGTATTTTTGTCATTCTATTCAGTTCAGCCGCTTCCATTAATGCCGAATAGAGTGAACCTGGCAACGTGAGTTGAGAGTAGTCGTCATCACTTATTTCTTTCGCTTCAGTTACAGGTAGCACGGTTTCATTCTCAAACTCAGCCCCACACAGCTCTTCAAGCGCTTCAAAAATCTCATCAAACTGAAAAGGCTTTGAGATATAACGATCAAACCCTACCGACAAATAGTATTTCACTTCATGAGCCATGCTGTAGGCAGAAATAGCAACGCAAACAATATTCTCACCCTGGAACTCCTTACGAATTTGAACAACCGCCTCATCACCATTCATAACGGGCATGCGAATGTCCATGAACACAATATCCACACTCTTTTGTCGTAACGAAGCCAAAGCCTCCAAACCATTAGAGGCATCCGTTACTTCAACCCCTAGATCATTAAGCAGGGCACTTAACATAACCCGATTTTCCAATACATCGTCCACCACTAAGGCTGAAAGCCTTGAACCCGCCTTCAAACGAGAGGTTCGAGTATCTTTCTGAGGTCGGGAAACAACATCTGACGAGGCCTCAGGCAACCTGAGATAAAAAGAGAAATTACTACCTTTACCTACTTTGGAGTTGAGAGTTAGAGCACCTCCCATTAACTCAATCTGTCGCTTTGAAATAGACAGACCCAGCCCCGTACCTGTAGTGTGCATACTGGCACTAGCCTGATGGAATGCGTCAAAAATAGCATCATGATCTTGAGGATCAATACCTGGGCCAGTATCTGCCACCTCAAACAAAAATTGCTGTTCGTCTTCCTGTGTAACCGTTAACTTAACTTCCCCTTGATCCGTAAACTTAACCGCATTCCCCAATAAATTAATTAATACCTGACGAATCTTCCCCTGATCCCCTCTTATCGCAGCACCCTCTGGGAACTGGCAGTTTAGTGTCCAAATCAAACCTTTCTGCTCACAGCGCATAGCAAACATTGAGGCTAAATCTTTAATCAACGCTGAGAGCTGGAAGTCTGAAGGATCAAGCGCCATTGCACCCGCTTCAATTTTAGAAAGCTCCAATATGTCATTAATCACTTCCAACAGATGATTACCTGCCGATTCAATGGACTGCAACATGTCATAGTGCGCTTTAGGGCAGTCTTGACTTCTTAGTGATAACTGAGCAAAACCGAGTATGGCGTTAAGAGGGGTTCTAATTTCATGAGACATGTTGGCAAGAAATAAACTTTTTGCATCATTAGCAGCCTCAGCGGCTTTTTTTGATTTTTCTAACTGAGCAGTCCGCTCCTGTACTTGATGCTCAAGTGAGTCATTCAGTTTATCAAGATCTGATAGTGAGCGATAAGCTCTTAAGGCGGCAACCGTCATGGTTTTTAGCTTCGAAGAGGTAAGATCTGCTTTGTCTTTATAATCATTAATATCATAGTTAATAACAACATCTTCTTCCGGGGCCTGGCCTGGCTGGCCTGTGCGAAGAATAATTCGCACTAATGAGTTATTTAGTTCTTCACGAATTTGTTTGGCTACATCTAAACCTGCATGGTCCGTTTCCATCACAACATCTAACAACACTAAAGCAATGTCATCATGCTGTTTTAACAACTGGAGTGACTCCTGACCTGAGTAGGCACTGAAAAAATGAATTGAGCGACCTTCAAAGGTAAAGTTATTCAGTACTAACTTGGTTAGCTCATGCACTTCATTGCTGTCATCTACTATCAATATATTCCAGTCAGGTGAGGGCTTGCCTACGTCCCTTTCAGGAAGGCTGCTAGAATCAGCAAACAAGCTATCTATCGGTACCTTGGACATAGCGGCATGTCTTTACGTTATAGGTTAAGAATTAGCTTAGTGATCTTTGAAGCTCTCACAAATATGCTTAATGTCTTCAAGCTTTTCAAAAAAAACGTCAACAATGCGCGGGTCAAATTGCTTTCCACGCTCTACTTTAAAATAGGCTTCAATTTTGTCCATCGGCCAAGCCGGTTTGTAACAGCGTACAGAGCTAAGGGCATCAAATACATCAGCCACTGCTGTAATTCGCCCAAACAGGTGAATTTGTTCGCCTGCTAACTGCCTAGGATAGCCACTACCATCCCAACGCTCATGATGCTCATTGGCAACAATCGCGGCATATCGCAAGGTGTCATGTTTCGACTGGTTAAGCATGTTGTATCCCACGGCAGCATGGGTTTTCATAATTTCAAATTCTTCTGGAGTGAGTTTGCCCTTTTTACCCAGTATGGCGTCTGGAATCGCTATTTTTCCTAGATCATGTAATGGCGAGGCAGACTTAAGCCGCGCGGCTTTCCTCTCATCGACTCCCAAAGACAAAGCCAATAATTGTGAAATTTCAGCTACCCGCTTAACATGGTTACCGGTTTCTTTAGAGCGGGTTTCTACAGCATCACCTAGTAAATAAACGATCTCTTCCTGGGTTTCTTCTCGTTCTTCTTTCAGATAAGCATTTTCAAAAGCAATGCCTGCATTGCTGGAAAATACTTCCAGCAAGTTTTGATCTACATCGGTTACAGGTCGTGAGTGGGAAATATAGAGCAAGTTCTCTTTACCCAGTTCAGTCATAAAATAAAAAATAAAATAGTCATCACAATAGTAATTGCGCTTATTAATATGGGCTTCATCTAGTTTTTTACAAATATCTCTGGGCAGGTTGTTGCGGGCGGTTTGATTTACAATATTAGAGTACAGCCCTGTAGCTGAGAGTATTCTGTAGTCGTTGTTCTCATTCGCTGCAGCAAACCCTGAAATAGGCTGCATATAAGCTGAGTCTTTATTCAAACCTAATAAGGCAATTAGCTGCATAAGCACCGCAGAGGTGAATTTTTGCAGCGATTGTTTTTCAAAAATCTTGGCAGAAGAATCAATAATCATCTCCAAGCCTCGACGATTTTCCTCCAGCGCTACAATATCGCGATAAGATCTCAAGGTGGAGTACATAAGCGTTTTTAGCTTTGTCGCCGTTAGCTCGGTTTTATCTTTGTAATCATTAATATCATAATCAGCAATCACACTCTCTTCAGGTGCTTGCCCCGGCTGCCCAGTGCGCAAAACAATACGTGTGAATTTATTCTTAAGATCTTGTCTAATGTACTTTGCTAAATCTAGACCGGCATGGTCTGACTCCATTACGACATCAAGCAAAGCGAGGGCTATATCATCATGAGCAGACAGTATTTCTCGTGCTTCTTTGGCTGAGTAAGCATGAATAAAATTGAGTTTTCTGCCTTCAAACAAGTATCGAGATAATACTAGCGTGGTAATAGTATGCACCTGCTCTTCGTCATCTACTATCAGAATATTCCAAGCCTGAGAAGCAGAATGAGCCTCAGGGCCGCCCCCAATGCTTTCTTTCTCTGCAAATAATCCACTACCTTTATGCATGGCTATCAGCCCTCTCCCAGTGTATCTACGCTTATACTTTCTACAAACATAGGAATAGTGAGAATAAATTTAATGCCTTGATCAGGACTGCTCTCACATTTAATAAGCCCCATCAACTTCTGAGTCACCAGGTTGTAAACAATATGCATACCTAAGCCTGTTCCCCCATAACCCCGCTTGGTCGTGAAGAAAGGGTCAAAAATTCTGGCAAGGTTTTCTTCACTAACCCCTTGGCCATCATCCGAATAGGTCAGTATCATCTGTTCATTCTCTTGTTGAATATCAATTCCTATATGCCCTGCCTCCCCTTCTTTAAAGGCATGAATAACAGAGTTCATAATCAGGTTCGTGATAATTTGAGAAAAAGAGCCGGGGTAACTATCAATCTCAAGTGATGCATCACCCGTCACGTTAATAATGTGAGGGGTTTTCTTGAGCCTCGGATGGAGTGTTATGAGTACCTCGTCAATATAACTACGCACCGAAAATATACGTCGGTCTTCAGCCGTTTGGTCCACTGCCACTTGCTTAAAGCTTTTCACTAGCTCCGTTGCCCGCCTTAAGTTAGACAGAATCATCTCTGTGGTTTGCAAGCTACAACCAAGAAACTCATCGAAGTCTTCTCGGGTCATTAATTCATTTTTATATTTATCATTAATTTTATTGGCTTCATCCGCTAAAAATGAAGCCGCAGTGACCCCTACACCTACTGGCGTATTTATTTCATGAGCAACCCCTGCAACCAGCTCGCCCAATGAGGCCATTTTTTCTGACTCAATTAATTGTTTCTGAGCTTCTTTCAATTTGCTGGTTCGCTGATCAACCATTTCTTCCAGCTTAGTTTGGTATTTCTTAAGCTCAATATTGCTAAGCTGCAAGCTGTCTGCGTTACTTTGCAGCTCCTCTGTTTTTTTCCCCAGTTCGGATGACATAATATTAAAAGCCGATGCTAGCTGGCCCAGCTCATTTTGAGAGCCGACTTCTACCTTATGTTGTAACTCACCTTTTGATATTTTCTCAACACCCACCATTAGCCTACTTAAAGGCTGATTAACAAGGCGACGAATTGCCCAGAAAATTGCCAAACTTGCTAATGCTGTTGCCAACAGCGCCAGTAAGCCCATTTGCCAAAACAAGCCTTGAGTCAGTTTCGCCAGTATTGATATAGGACTAAGCACAATGGCCTGAAGGTCACTCTGACTCTGCTGCTCGAATGCTATAGTCTGACCGGCATAATAAAAATCCTGCACGGTGGAATTAACCTCTTGGTTCTGCCTCAAAGTACCCAATCGCTCACCCTGTGGTAAGCTGCTCACCAGAATTTCACTCCCCTTGGCTAACGCAACATCAATACCTAATTGACGTTTTATTAATTGAAGTTCTTCTACACCAATAGACTGATCCATCACCACTAACATGGCAGGAACCAGCTCCGCTTCCCAGGTTTTAGGGTTTGAAATAGGTACTCTCAAATACCCCCAGGTTCGAATAGAGGGAATGCCGTTATTAATCACAATTTTTGAAGAAATGTGACCTGGCTCCATAGGTTTAGTCATATCAGCGTCTAAAAAGACTTCATCAAAACCTTCCGTTTTACGTGCTTTGAAGTTAGTACGCTGATAAAAATCCTGAACCGTTAACTGGTATACAGAACTCACATCAAAAAGATCTGATTCCGGTGGAATATAGTCTTTACGCTGCACGTAAAAATAATCACGTTGCTCAATATCTCCCTTGGTTTTAAATTTCCCAACCCAGACCCCTTCTGCATCCATCCTCATATTTAAAACGGGCGATGCATTGGGGACTAGGTTAAAAGGTGATAAATGATAGAGACTGATAGAAGAGAGCTGGTGTAGGTTCTGCAATGGCTGAAGCGCCTGAATAACCTCAACCTGAGATTGCAACGAGTAAATTTTGTCTGACTCTTCAATATCCTGCCCTTCCTGGGACGAGTCAACATAATAAGGCCCAAGGTTAGTTAACTGCTCCAAACGCTCAGATAACATCGAATTACTTTCTATATCGACCACACTCTTGGCCGCATTCTGCTGAAATTCATATATTTGACCAGACAATATTTTCGACATTCTATCCAGCTCATCCAAGGTAATGGTGGCCAGGTTGTTAAAACTGGTCACCCCCACCACAACGGACAAACCTGCGGTGATGAACACCATAATCAATATAACGATTAAGATAATCTGTCGGCTAATCCCCGCATAACGTGTCGCTATGTTTATCTCAGCCATCGCTACTGCTGCCACCGTTTAACAAGCACATCATAGGGCATTGTTTCAGGAACCTCTCTTGGCCTTTCTGCTTTAGGTGAACCCGCTTTTTCTAACCAATAAGAGCGTTCACGAGCAGGATTAAGTTTGGGTGAGTGTTTCACCAACTTCATCTTAGCCATCAACTTATCTTGCTCTCTGGCAATAGCATCCATTGCTTTTTGCGGTGTCATATTACCTTTAATAGCCTGAGCAAGAATCGGCCACCATATTCTGGAAAGAATAGGATAATGAGGTACATTCAGCCCGGTATCAGTCCATCGGCTCTCTTCTGGAGAAGCATAAAAATCAATCATGCCTCCCCAATCCTCTTTTCGCTGCTGCACGTAATTAGAATGAATGGTCGATTTTCGAATAGGCGTTCCACCCACCATAAACTTTTTTAAGGTAACCGATTTAGATACACAAAACTGAGCCCATAACCATGCAGCCGCCCGCTTTTGTCCTTTCACACTTTTGGGGATCGTCCAGCTGCCCGCATCCTGATAGCCTACTTTCATACCCTCTTCCCAATAACGGCCATGAGGAGTGGGCGCTACACGCCAAACAGGCTTTCCCTTTTTATCCAACATAGGGCTACCTGCCCGGGTAAAATCATCATGAGACAACCAGGTCACATACTGAAAAATATGTTGTGCGATATCTCCACGCGCAGCCTGAGGGCCTGAATCAACCCAGCGCCAGTCTTTAGCCTCGGGGGGGGCATATTTATCTAGCCACTCAATATACTTGCTGAGAGCGTACACCGCTGCAGGGCCATTAGTTGCGCCACCACGTTCCACAGAGGACCCAACAGGAATCTTATTTTCTACCCGAATACCCCACTCATCGACAGGCCGGCCATTGGGTAAACCTACGTCACCCACACCTGCAATAGACAACCATGAATCGGTAAAACGCCACCCTAATGAAGGGGACTTTTTCCCATAGTCCATATGGCCATACACTTTTTTTCCATCAATAGGGGTATTGGTGAAAAATTCAGCAATATCTTCATAGGCCGCCCAGTTAATAGGGACGCCTAGCTCATAAGCACCATTGCTTCCGTATTTTTTTGCTGTGTACTGGCGAAATTTAGCTTTAATATCTTCTCGAACAAACCAGTCATGACGAAACCAGTAAAGGTTGGCAAATTGCTGGTCTGGCAGTTGCAACTGATTGCCATCGTAATCCTGACCAAACTCAAGGTTAAGAAAGTCTGCTAAATCCAGATGAGGGTTGGTAAAACGCTTGCCTTCACCTTTCATGTAGTCTGTTAAGTTAACGACACCACTCACCCGAAGGTGGGTACCCACCATATCGGCATCGTTCACATAGGCATCATAAGTATTCTTGCCTGTTCTCATTTGCTGGAGTAAAGCTTCAACTACCGCGCCTTCACCAATAATTTCATGCTCAACCCGAATACCGGTAATATCAAAAAAAGCCTTCGCTAGTACATCTCGTTCCCAATAATGGGTTTTAATATCTTCGGCAACCGATTTTATGGTTTTTCCACGAAAGGGCTTGCTTACCTCTTTAAACCATTGAAGCTCTTTTCTCATCTCTTTTTCTGATAAAGCGGAAGGCTGAAGTTGCTTAACCCATTGATCTATAGACTTATCAGCAGGCGCAGCTGAAATACTGGTAAGGAGAGTGCTGGAAAATGCTAGACCCAGTGAAAGGATCATAAGGAGCTTGAAGGGCTTATTCAGCATAATGCCAATCCTATTTCGACGAAGGGGTACGCGAAAAATCTATACTATCTGTATAGTCAATAATGGAGGATTATTCAAAAAAAGGCGGCAGAGCATGAAGGGAAATAATGTGTAATTAATGCTTAGGTAAAGCGATTGAAATAAAGGCGGTAACCAACAGAAATAGGCTGGAAATAAGCAAGCAGGCTTCAAGCCCAGCATATTGATATACCAGCCCCGACAAAATAGTGCCTATTAAACGACCCATGGCATTAGCCATATAGTAAAAGCCTACATCTAAAGAAACGCCTTCTTCTTTGGAATACGCCAAAATAAGAAATGAATGAACAGAAGAGTTAACCGCGAATAAAGCCCCAAATAATAGTAAGCCAGCAACAATAAGCCACTCTGCATTCAAGCCCATAAATAGTGGGGCCGCAATCAATGCAGGAATCAGCAAAAGAGGTAATACCCAGACAAACGCAGTACGCCCATCAGGTATTTTCCCTTGCTTTAAGCCGGTTAACTTAGGCGCTAAACCCTGCACAAAGCCATAGCCAATAATCCATAAGGCCATAAACGTACCAACTTGAGTATGCGACCAATCAAGTGCCACTTCAAAATAAACAGGCAGTGCTACAACAAACCACACATCTCTGGCACCAAATAAAAACATTCGTGCTGCAGATAAGGTATTTATAGACCGACTCTTTGAGAAAATATGCTTAAACTTGGCTTTATATTGGGTTTTGCCCATTTCACCCTGAAGCATTGATACGCTAAGAGTAAATACCACAATCAGCACCGCACTCATAGACAATAATGCGGTCTGAAAACCTACCCATGACAACAGCGCTGCACCCAAAAAGAAGCCAAACCCTTTAAGTGCATTTTTAGAACCCGTTAAAATTGCCACCCATTTGTAGAGTGAGCCCTGCTGATCCTGTGCAGGTAATAGAAACTTAATGGCGCTCTTAGCGCTCATCTTATTCAAGTCTTTAGCGATACCAGATAAAGCCTGCGCAGCCATCACATAAGGCACCGATAACCAACTGGCATTAACCGCCAGCATAGCCAAAGCCACCACCTGCAATAACACCCCGATATGCATCGTTCGGTTAAGTCCCAGCCTCGCGCCAAGCCAACCACCAAACAAGTTCGTCACCACACCGAAAAGCTCGTACAATAAAAACAGCATAGCGATTTCAAGCGCAGAGTAACCCAGTTGGTAGAAATAAAGCACCACCAACATACGCAAAGCACCATCGGTAATGGTGAAGGCCCAGTAAGTGCCTGTGACTACTAGGTATTGTTTTAAGCTTTGGCTCATTTTAAAGATTTTTACCGATCTTCTTAACCAGTTCCATCATCCGGTTCACATAACCAATTTCGTTGTCATACCAAACCAGTAATTTAACCTGTCGCTTATTAATCACCATAGTAGACAAAGCATCAACAATGCCTGAACGCTTATCTCCCCGATAATCCACCGACACTAATGGTCGCTCTTCATAGCCTAAAATATCTTTCAAATGATTTTCAGATGCATGCTTAAGCAGTTCATTCACCTCTTCAACGGTCGTATCACGTGATACTTCAAAAACACAATCGGTTAAAGACGCATTAGCCAATGGAACTCGTACTGCCACTCCGTTTAACTTACCTTCTAATTCAGGAAAAATAAGGCCTATTGCTGTAGCAGAACCCGTTGTTGTTGGAATTAACGACATACCACAAGCACGGGCTCGACGAAGGTCTTTATGGGGCTGGTCAAGAATGCTCTGAGTATTGGTGATATCGTGAATTGTTGTCATTGAGCCATGGGTAATCCCCAGCCCCTCATGAATCACTTTAACTACGGGCGCCAAACAGTTTGTGGTACAAGAAGCAGCCGTCACAATATCCGGCTGCTCTGCATCATAAAGGTGATCATTCACCCCCATCACAATATTCAGTGGGCCATCTTTAACCGGGCAAGAAGCGACTACTTTTTTTACGCCCTGCTTAAAATAAGGCTGCAATGAGGGTGTGCTCTTATGCACCCCGGTACAGTCAATAACCACATCCACGCCTTGCCAGTTGGTCGCATCAATATCGAGGTTCATGGAATAAGAAACAGCATGACCATCAATCAATAAAGTCTGTACATCTTGCGCTTCTGCTTCTAAATGCCAGGTACCCTGAACCGAATCAAAGTTAATCAGGTGAGCCGCTGTTTTAGCATCCCCATTGATTTCATTGATATGGACGATCTCTATTTCAGGCCATTCCCAAGCCTCTCGCAACGCCAAGCGCCCCATTCGTCCAAAACCATTGATTGCGACTTTGATAGTCATTTGATCACCTTAATAAAATAAATTAATAGTGGATATGCGTATAAGCAAATATATTAATTAACAAAAAAGACCGAAATATTACAAACTGGGCATTATTTCTACTTGGCATAACGTTAACAGCAACTACCACCAGACTCAAAAAGCTTACCGAAGTCAGACTTTAAGTCCACGGAGTTAGCACCATTTTCGGCGAAATTAGATAAAACTTCTCCGAAAAACCGGTTATTTTCAGCTAACGTATAATAAACCCAAGCCCCTTCTCTACGTGAATTCAGTACGCCATTGTTGCGTAAATAAGCCAAATGACGAGACACAACACTTTGGGATATATCAAGAGATTCAACTAAATCACAAACGCACAGTTCACCACGCTTGAGAAGCAAAAAAAGGATTCTCAACCGAACGGGCTCGGAGAGGCATTTAAAAAATTGGGCATAGTCTTCTGTGGTTAAGGCTTCAGTATTCATAGCGCGCATCATATTTGGCTAGGCGAATATTGTCAATATGCTTGAAGGCTCATACGCAAATAGGCGGCTACCGCCGGATCAAACAAGCGCAGGCAACCATCACCATCTCTATAAATATGGTCATGGCTAATCAGCTTCTCAACACTTTGCTTTATTGAGCTAGTAGATATCCCACACTTTTGCGCAAAATCAGATGATAGTGGCTGATTCGTAGGGCTCAGCGCCAAGTTAGAAAGCACAATATTCTGATTAGTGCTGAGCTTAGACAGCGTTCTTTGATACGCAGAATAATCAGAGCTAACAATATCCTTATGCCAGGTTGAAACAACCTCCTCTTTGGTAGGCGGTGCATCTCGCAACCAGAGTAGACCGCACAACGCATTCACATAATAAGGGTGACGATCTGTCTGCTGAACAATTTCCTCAATCACCTCCTTCTGAATAGTCACGCCCCAATGCAGCTTAGCTACTTTTGTTAAGTGCGTAATATAGTCCTTACGGGTGATCCGCCTAATATCTATTCTCTGACATTGCTTGTAAAGCGGGCGCGAATCATCCGCAAATTGCTGCTCTAGTAAGTGTCTGATTGAACCAGAAAAAATAAACGAAGTCGATTTCGTTAGCTGCAAGGCTCCTCTAATCTCAGCCTCTACTGAAACTCCATGATCTATCTCACCCAGTTGTTGAAACTCATCAAAGAACAGTGCAATTTTCACCTTTTTTTCTGAGGCAACCTGATCTAAAGCTAGTAATGCATCTTTAACCGAGTTTTGCTCCTTATCAATCGATAACTTCAACTTAGGTCCTGATGCAGTAATTACTAGCTCAGGCTTAAGTGCAGAAAAGGTGCCTAGAATATTTTTCAATGCCTTTTCACTGTAAGCCAAAACCCGCTCAGTGACTTCAGCAACGGCTTGCAAAATGAGGCGTACAGCTACATTACGGTCATAGGCTGACAACAGTTCAGTATGAACCGCATATATGCTTTTAGAGTGATGTTTTTCGATATCCAATATGGTCTGACGTAATAACGATGACTTACCAATTCGGCGGCGACCTTGTATCCAGCCATGACGCGAGTTTTTAATAAGTGTTATAAGCTCAGCACGCTGGGAAGTTCGATTGCAGAATGCAGGGCCATCAGCATAACCCTGGGGGAATAGCGTTGTCATATTTCGCCCTTCTTTAATTGACTGTACTATTACATGTTTATGTATTGCACATTAGCATGCAATTGATAGGTAAATCTATAGTTACTGCTACACTTATCTTCCACAAAACAAGAACCCCACTCCTTAATCCCAAAACCTTTTTATCTGATACAATCATCTGACATTACAAAATCAAAAAGCCAGACATTATGACTACCTTTGCAGAACTGCCAACCGACGTTCAACTTGCCAAAAACTATGAGCTAACCAACGCAATCACCCAGGCGCTCACTCAGTTTATTGCAGAGGCAAACCCTTATATTTTGTTTAATGGCTTACTCGATAACCTGCTCCGACTAACAGAAAGTGAATACGGCTTTATTGGTGAGGTATTTTATAACAATACAGGGCAGCCTTATATTCAAAGCTACGCGACCACCAATATTTCATGGAGCAAAGAAACCCGTGAGCTTTATGATAAGACTGAAAAGCAAGGTTTAACCTTCTCAAAACTCAATACGCTTTACGGTGAGATATTAAAAACGGGGAAGTACGTTATTTCCAATAACCCTGCCAATGATCCACGCAGCGGTGGATTACCCAAAGGGCATCCACCTCTCAATAGGTTTTTAGGCATTCCTTTTTTCAGTGGCGATAGTTTGTTGGGCGTGGTGGGTATTGCAAACAGAGAAAGTGGATATGATGAATCGCTCATTGAATACCTTGCCCCCTTCCTAAGCACCTGTGGAAACTTGATACAGGCCTACCGAAATAATCAGCAAAAACAGGTGGTGGAAAAAGAGCTTCAGTCTTATAAACGAAGGCTAGCGGCTCTATTTGAAAAACAAGCGGAGGCTGCTGATAGCAAGGTTATTCCAGCCATAATCCTAGGCGAAGACTACGTTTACCTTGAAGAACAACAAACCTTAAGCCAGTTCGATAAAGTCATTCCATTAACCAAAAAAGAATCCTTGCTGCTGCATTTATTGGTAACACATCGAAATCAGGTGATTGATCACCAGAAAATAGAAGCGTTCGTTTGGAAAGATGTTATCGTCAGCGAATCCTCTTTAAGAGCATTAGTATTGCGACTCAGAAAAAAACTACCAGGTATTACCATCAAAACAATTTCTGGTGTGGGCTTCCTCCTAACGGTTTAATGGCTGTTAACAATGTAACAAAAATATCACGCCTCTTTCACGCCTTCATCACATCTTCCCTTCTTCTACTTGGTACATTGAACTTAGAAATTATCAATAGCTAAGTCTTAGGAGAATAGTATGAAAAACCAGAAAAACGTGGTGCTCATTACTGGAGCCACCTCTGGAATGGGAAAAGAAACTGCACTGCTACTGGCTCAAAATGGCTATACCGTTTACGCAGGTGCTCGCTCACAAGAAAGCGGAAGAGAGTTGGAGCAAGCTGCCGATAATCTTGGCGTATCACTAAACAGCATTATTCTGGATGTTTGTGATAACGAATCAATTAACAAAGCAATAGAAACCATTCAGCAACAAGCAGGAAGAATTGACGGCCTTATCAATAATGCCGGCTTTGGCCTGGTAGCCACAGTTGAAGACGGAACTGATGAAGAATTCATGAAGCAATTTGATGTGAATGTATTTGGTGTGTTCCGCATGTGCCGTGCGGTTTTACCAGTCATGAGGGCGCAGAAATCTGGCGTTATAATTAATGTAAGCTCTTTCCTTGGGGAAATGGGGCTACCCTTGCTCACACATTATAATGCCTCAAAATATGCCGTAGAGGGCATAACCGAGTCTCTACGATATGAAGTAGCCCCGTTTGGCATTAGAGTTAATTCTGTTCTGCCGGGCTTATTCAAAACAAACTTTGTTAATAAAGGGCTTGTTGTGAATGAAAGTACCATGGCAGAAAACTCCCCATACAAAAAACTTGTATCTCACTTTGTGCCCATCGTTGCAGAAAAGATAAACGAAGGCCCATCACCTGTTGCTGTAGCTAATGCCGTAAAATCTGTTCTTGAAAATGATAACGCACTTATTAGTACGCCTGTAGGTGTGGAAGCAGAAACATTTCTTCCCATGGCTAAGCAAATGATCGCAGAAGACTTTGAACAGAAGGTTAAAGAGACTTTTACTCTTTAATAAGTAGTTTTTAAATGAGTAAGCATCAAGAAAGTCAAAGTTGATGATTACTCATTTAAACCAATTTAACATAGCAAACTGCAAATACTTGGTTCTCCATAATAGAACAGGCATAATCGCCCCGTTAATAATATTGAATACAGGTAAAGCAGTGGAATTATTAAAACTCGAGTTCTTAGGTAAAAACCTTCGCCTAGAGGGCTCGATGGCGGGTTGGCAACAGTTGTTTTGGGGTGATGCTCTGGTATCAGAAATTGCAGCATCGGCTGATGATTCTGAGCAACGCGTACATCGTTTTGAGATGCAACAAGTACGTAACTCTGGCAATAGCGATGCTATTGAAGCCGTTGTTGAGCCTGTTGTTGAAATAATTGAGTGTTGTCTTGAAGTGGCCTTGCAGTGGCAACCGTTTGAGCTTAATTACCGTGTACTAGTAAATAATCAAGAATACGTTTCAGGCGATCGAAATACAAAAGACATTGAGCAACAAGTACCTGAGCGACCCGTTGCTGAAAAGACAAAGTTTAGTCTGGTAGGCTTAGGCTTGCTGGCTATGAAGCTGCTAAAAAGCGCCAAAATGATTAAGGTTATTTTGGCTGGGGCTAGTTTGGCGGCATACTCCTGGTTCTTTTCACTGCAATTTGCTTTAGCTTTATTAGCTTGTTTGGTGTTTCATGAATATGGTCATATTCGTGCCATGAAGTATTTTAATATGCCTACCAAAGGTATTTACTTAATTCCTTTTTTAGGAGGCTTAGCACTTTCTGACGGTAAAATAAATACCCGCTGGCAAGATGTGGTGATCTCCATTATGGGGCCGTTTTTTGGTCTTATCTTATCGCTAGCGTGTGTATTGGCCTATTGGCTGACCGACAACATATTCTTTGCAGGCCTTGCTTCCTTTAATGCGCTGTTGAACTTATTTAACCTACTGCCTATTTTGCCTTTGGATGGAGGGCATATTCTGAAGAGCGTGACCTTTTCAATGAATAGCAAGGTAGGACTGGTGGTTTGTGCGCTGGCAGCCGCTTTTGGTGTATGGCTTAGTTATAGTTTGGGCTTGGAGCTACTTGGCTTTTTGTTGTTAATTGGTAGTATTGAAATTTTTATTGAATGGAAAGCGCGTCATCAGAGTCACTTATTACCCCTTGATCGTTATGGACAAATATTTTCTGCAGTTTGGTATTTTGTGACGGTTGCTAGCTTTGTGGCAATCATCTGGTACTTTGCGAGTTCGGGTGATGACTTGTTAGGCTTACCTTTGAAGATATTACAAAGCTAGGGCATTAATAGAAAAAAGTGGGCTGATACTCTTATTTTTCAGCCCTTCCTTCATTTATGCCTCAACCCCTATAAAGCCACCTGACTGATGCGCCCATAGTTGTGCATAAATACCACCACTTTCCACCAGCTGCTGGTGTGTGCCCTGCTCTACCACCTTACCTTCATCCAATACAATCAAACGATCCATTGAGGCGATAGTTGATAATCGGTGAGCAATGGCAATTACAGTTTTTCCATCCATCAACTTAGATAAGCTACGCTGAATGGCGGCCTCTACTTCTGAATCTAGTGCGGAGGTAGCTTCATCTAAAATTAAGATCGGTG
>Ga0209495_1000932_pt1 | contig 21294 bp, 21 predicted proteins | sample EN1Hudsemesocosm_FD_184629 | JGI IMG/M metagenome (GOLD analysis project Ga0209495, IMG submission 184629) | Methane-oxidizing microbial communities from mesocosms in the Hudson Canyon - EN1E Hudson Canyon (SPAdes) (version 2) | ecosystem: Environmental > Aquatic > Marine > Cold seeps | place... | reverse complement strand
AAGACATTGCTTTTGCTCAAGAGCATTTAAGTATGCTTTCGGGTTTGTACGGTTTATTGCGTCCCTTAGATTTAATGCAAGCATACCGATTAGAAATGGGAACTAAATTTGCCAATAAAAAAGGTAAGAACCTCTATGAGTTCTGGGGAAGTAAAATCACCAAAGAAATCAACAATAGAGAACAAGAAATTGTAATTAACCTTGCCTCAAATGAGTATTTTAAGGCAGTAGATAAAAAGGTTTTAAAAGCAGAAATTATAACGCCTGTTTTTAAAGATGAAAAAAATGGTGTGCTTAAGGTGATTAGCTTTTTTGCTAAAAAAGCACGCGGAATGATGGCACGTTTCATCATTCAAAACCACATTACAAATGTAAAAGACTTAAAGAATTTTAATTTGGGTGGCTATGCTTTTAACGAAGCTTTGTCTACCGATAAAGAGTGGGTATTTACACGATGAGTTTAATAGGAAAGAATGTCAACTTAGAAGTTTTAAGAAGTACCGAAATTGGACTTTTCTTAGATACTGAAGACCGAAATTACAACGGAATATTATTACCAAAACGCTACGTACCTTCGGGAGTTGAAGTAGGTGATTTTATGGACGTATTTATCTACAGAGATTCTGAAGACCGCATTATTGCGACTCGTTTAGATCCGTATATCCGCGTGGGTGAGTTTGCTTATCTAAATGTGAATAAAGTTGAGAGCTACGGAGCTTTTTTAGACTGGGGTTTACCTAAAGATTTATTTGTTCCTGTTTCGCAACAGCGCTCTTTAATGGTTGACAATGGCTATTATTTGGTGTATGCTTATTTAGACAAACAAACCGATAGAATTGCTGCCACAGCTAAAGTACACAGACATCTACAAAATGAAGCCGAAGGTTTAGAAGTAGGACAAGAGGTAGAAGTATTAATTTGCGATGAAACCGACTTAGGTGTTCGTGTTATTGTAAATAATAAGTTTTGGGGACTACTCTATCACAACGAGATATTCCAAAACCTTACCGAAGGACAAAAAACGATTGGATACGTAAAGACCATCCGTTTAGAAGATCATAAACTAGATATTACATTAAAGAAAGAAGGAATGGCTGAAGTAAAAGACGCTCGCTCATTAATTATTGAAGCATTACACGATGCTAATGGCTTTTTGCCTTTAAACGACAAATCTGCTCCCGAAGCAATTTATGAGGAGTTAGAAATGAGTAAAAAAGTCTTTAAGAAAGCGATTGGTAATCTTTACAAAGACAAGATGATTACCATTAAGAGAGATGGAATTCATTTAGCCGAGCAACCGGAATAAAGTACTAGGCATTAAGTACAAGGTACCTAGTACCGTGTACTTAATACTATTTACCTGACTCAGGTTTCTTCTTAAACTTTTGTTTCCCTTTATATTTAGGCTTAAAGTTATTCTTCTTACTCCTATTTCCTTTTGGCTTCGAACGTTTCTTTTCGGGCTCGTATAAAGGCGCTTCCCCTAAACCTGCTGGCGTAGGAAGTTTATCAACCACCTTATCCATCAAAGCTTCAATATTAAAGAACAAAATTTGGTCTCTATCATTAATCAAAGTAATGGCATGACCATCGGATTCGTTTCTTCCCGTTCTACCAATTCTATGGATATAATCTTCAGCATCGGAAGGGATATCGTAGTTTATCACCAATGAGATTCCTTTAATATCAATCCCTCTCGAAACGATATCGGTAGCCACTAAGGTTTTAAACTTCTTCGCTTTAAACTGCCCCATTACCTCTTCGCGTTCTTTCTGTTCTAAGTCAGAAGACATGGCTTTAGATTCAATTCCTTGACTCTTCAGTTCACGTTGAATAACAGAAATATTCTTTTTTGTAGAAGAGAATACGATTACCGATTCAAAGTCCATACTCTTAAGAATATGAGCTACCAAAGGTGCTTTTTGCTTATCGTAAGCCAAATAAGCTTCTTGACGAATGGTTTCCGCAGGTTTTGAAATCGCAACGTTTACACGCGCAGGATTTATTAAAATACTCTGTGCTAATTTGACAATCTTAGGAGGCATAGTGGCCGAGAACAAAAGTGTTTGTCTCTTTTTAGGCAACTTATCTACGATACGCATTATATCGTGATTGAAACCCATATCCAACATTCTATCCGCTTCATCTAAAATCAAATATTCAACTCCAGACAAATCAATATTTGCCAAAGACAAAAAGGATAACAAACGACCGGGAGTAGCAATAATAACTTCTGTTCCTTTATTTAAAGATTCCGATTGTTGCACCCAATCTTTACCATCGCCACCACCGTAAACAGCTTGAGAGCTTACGTGAGCGAAATAAGAAAACCCATCGAACTGCTGATCAATTTGCTGTGCCAACTCACGAGTTGGCGCAATAATAATAGCACGAATTTTCTTCTTTTTTACTTTGTGGAGTTCGTTGAGAATAGGCAGTAAAAAAGCTGCAGTCTTCCCTGTTCCTGTTTGTGCACAAGCAATTATATCGCGACCGTCCATAATTACTGGAATCGCTAATTCTTGTACTGGGGTCGGTTTTTCGAAATACATCGCATCTAAACCTTCCTGTATATCCTTGTGGAAATTAAGTTCCTTAAAAGTCATATTATTTTCTTTTTCCAAAAAATGATTCAACAATCGTCATCACTCCTTTAGCGCCCATATACATTGCCGCTAGCATCAATATTCCTGCAACAATTTTCAATAAGGTATTTTCTTCCTGAACAGAGTAAAACAACAACATAGGCCCTCCAAAAAAGAAGGGGAATGAATAAGCCAATAAGCTAACTCCTTTTGCTAAAACATCTTTATTTACCATTTTTATAGGCCTTAACAGCTTCGCGAACAGAGCCGTATTTCAATAAGTATTCTTGTGCAATTTTCAATACTAAATCAGTTTGTTCAGCTACCATTCTTGAGCCTCTTACAACTAACTTATCATTACTCAACTGCATATCTACCATCTTATTCCCTTGTACTTTCCCAAGTTTAATCATTAAAGAGGTAGAAATCATGTTTAAAACTAATTTCTGCGCAGTTCCAGCTTTCATTCGAGTACTCCCTGTAACATACTCAGGTCCAACGACCACTTCTACAGGGAAATCTGCACAATTTGTTACCAGAGAATTCGCATTGCAAGTTATACAACCTGTAAGAATATTTGCAGTTTGACAAGCTTTTAATGCAGCAATCACATAAGGTGTAGTTCCAGAGGCAGCAATTCCAATAACTGAATCTAAATCTGTTATGTTTTCCTCTTGCAGATCTTCCCATCCTAAAACAGTAGAATCTTCGGCAAACTCAACCGATTTGCGGATAGCACTATCCCCTCCAGCAATTATACCCACCACCAAATTTTGAGAAACACCATACGTAGGTGGGCATTCAGAAGCATCTAAAACCCCAAGACGACCACTGGTTCCAGCGCCCATATAAAATAAACGCCCTCCCTTTTCCATACGCGGAAGAATATGAGCTACTAAAGCTTCTATTTGTGGCAAGGAAGCATCAACGGCATCTGCTACTTTTTTATCTTCCTGATTGATTTGTTGTAAAAGGGTAGAAACGGATTGTTTCTCCAAATCTTGATACAAGCTTTCTTGCTCGGTAGTTTTCATTCTGAAATAGATGAATAGTTAGATTTCGGTTTTCAATATACAATTAATGCCTCGTATCGTCTAACTCTATTGAGTCCATTAATGAATCCTTATCGTTGAGCAATTCCTCCATAGAGATAAAGGTTTCTGTTCGACGAATTCCTTCTATCGAATGTACATTTTTAAGTACATCTCGAGCTGCCGAAGAATCCATTGCTCTTACCTTACAGAATACACTAAACTGTCCGGTAGTAAAATCGATAACTGTAATCTGTGGAATCTTTCTTAAGGAGGCCACTACCTTATCAAAACTCTTGGCTTTATCTAAAAATACACCTAAATAAGACGTAAATAAAAGACCTAACCTCTTGTAATCTATATTAATAGTGAAGTTTTTTATAACCCCTAAATCCTCTAGCTTTTTCACCCTTACATGTACCGTACTAGGCGAAACAATAATTTTTGAAGCCAAATCGGTGTAAGAAATCTTTGCATTTGAAGACAAATGCTTAATAATCTCTAAATCGATTTTATCAATTTCATTTTTCATAGCACTCACTTTAATTATATAATGTTGTTTTCACAAAATTAATCAATATTTATGTGTTATTCATTAAAATAAGGTTCATTTATAAAATTATTTCCTTTTATAAATGAATTTATAGAAATTTACTAGAAACCAATCTACTATGAATAAGAACTGGATATTCAGCTTTTTAGCTCTCACGCTTATCGCCATTTTAGGGGGTTCAAATGCTGAAGACTTAAGTATAGAAAATATCAGACCAGAGAATGCAGCAGACATCACTTGGATGCTAACAGCAAGTTGCTTGGTGTTTTTTATGACTCCAGGACTTTCATTCTTTTATGGTGGAATGGTGAGTCAAAGGAATATTATTTCTACGATGCTCCAAAGTTTTATTGCATTAGGCTTGATTAGTATTTTGTGGGTAGTGGTAGGATTTAGTCTTTCATTTGGCGATAGCTTTTTTGGTCTCATTGGAGATCCCACCCAATACTTTATGTTTAACAATATCGATCAATACAATGAAACATTAGGGCTTGGAATTCCATTATTACTCTTTGCCTTATTCCAATTAAAATTTGCCATTATAACTCCTGCTATAACTACAGGAAGTTTTGCTGAGCGCATCAATTTCTCAGCCTATCTTATTTTTATGTGTTTGTTTTGTTTAATTATCTACTGTCCTTTAGCGCATTGGACCTGGCATCCAGACGGTTTTCTTCATCAATTGGGTGTGTTGGATTTTGCCGGTGGTGCTGTGGTGCATATTTCATCTGGTTTTGCAGCTTTAGCCGGAGCCATTGCCTTAGGACGTAGAAAGAAACATAAACAAGAAGAAAACCCAGCCAACATCAGCTATGTTCTTCTAGGGACAGGAATGTTATGGTTTGGCTGGTTCGGATTTAATTCTGGCTCAGCACTCGGAGCTAATGCAGATGCTATTATGGCATTTGCCACTACCAACACCGCTTCGGCTATAAGTATGTTTACCTGGATTGTTATTGAGGGGATGAAAGGTAATAAGGTAAAAGCTACACATGCCTGTATCGGAGCGGTAGTTGGACTAGTTGTGATTACCCCTTCAGCTGGGTTCGTTACTATTGGACAAAGTTTATTTATTGGGTTTATTGGAGCACTTTTCTGCAACCACTTCCTAACTTACTTTAGACGATTTGATATTGACGATACTTTAGATGTATTTGCTTGTCACGGAATGGGTGGGATTGTAGGGCTTTTACTCACCGGAATATTCGCAAAAGATGTAGGCTTGATTTATGGAGAAACCGAAACCTTTATCAATCATATTTACGCACTCATTATCATCAGCATTTTCACTTTTGTAGGCTCCTACATTCTTTACAAAATAACAGCCTTAATAGTGCCAATTAGAGTAACAGAAGAAATTGAAGAACAAGGACTAGATAGATCCTTACACGGAGAATATATTAACTAAAACCAAAACTTATGTACGGAGAATTATTCCACACAGAACACCGCATCGAAACAGTTTCAGAATATTATTTCGATGCCACAAAAAAACTTATTACCGAATTGAAGAGTCTAACAAACAATAGGACGCGTGTATACTCTTACAGTCTAGATCAATTTTTAACAATTCATAAAGATTCGCGCGTAAACAGATGCTTTCACAAGCTAAATATGTAGTCTCAAACACCCACAATACTAATTATAAAAACAATTTATAATGGAACTTATTTCAACAAAAGTTTGTAAAAAAGGAGATATCGGGGTTCACAACAACCTATTTGGAGGCTGTCTGTTAAGTTGGGTAGATGAAGCAGGTTGTGCTATGGCAGTACAATACTGCTTCACCCCTCTTATGGTTACATTAAAAATGGATGAAGTCACTTTTTTAGCTCCAGTAAAAGTAAATAACCTCATTAAAATTTATGGGGAAGTAATCACTATGGGGAACTCAACAATTACAATTTCTTTGGAAGTAAGAAGATGTAGCGTATACACACATGAGGAACATCTCGTTTTAAGTACGCGCGCTTTATTTTGCCGCATCGACGAAGACGGAAGTGCGATTCCAATTGCTAAACATGTAAGATTAAACTTTGACAAAGAGCAAGAGTCTAAACAAATTAAATCTGCATAAAAAAATGATTGATTTCTTACGACTCAATTTCACGTTTAGTATATACTTGGATGTTTTTCAGGATTCGCCTCATTCATCATAGCGTAAACCTCTTCAAAAATATCATCGGTGCTAGGCTTAGAGAAGTAATCTCCATCTGTTCCGTAAGCAGGACGATGTGATTTTGCTGCTAATGAGCGAGGTTCACTATCTAAATGGAAATAAGCTTTTTGATCTTCTACAACTTTCTGCATCATATAAGCTGTTGCTCCACCAGGAACATCTTCATCGATAAAGAGTACACGATTTGTTTTCGCAATACTTTCAACAATCTTATAATTCACATCAAAAGGAATTAAAGATTGTACATCGATAACTTCAGCAGAAATACCAACAGTTTCTAATTCTTGCGCAGCTTCCATAACCAAACGCCAAGTAGAACCGTATGTTACCAAAGTAATATCGGCACCTTCTTTAGTGGTTTCCGGAACACCAACAGGCGTTCTAAATGCACCTAAATTGGTAGGCATTTTCTCCTTTAAACGGTAACCATTTAAACATTCAATAATTAAAGCAGGATCATCAGATTCTAACATTGTATTGTAGAAACCAGCTGCTTTAGTCATATTTCGAGGAACTAAAACATTCACACCTCTAAGAGAATTGATAATCATCCCCATAGGAGAACCTGAATGCCAAATACCTTCTAAACGATGACCACGTGTACGAATAATCAATGGTGCTTTTTGCCCACCTTTAGTTCTGTAATGTAGCGTAGCCAAATCATCACTCATAATTTGGATGGCGTACAATAAGTAATCTAAATATTGAATCTCGGCAATAGGTCTTAAACCACGCATTGCCATACCAATTCCTTGACCAAGAATAGTTGCTTCGCGGATACCCACATCAGACACACGTAATTCACCGTGTTTCTCTTGCAGTCCTTCCAAACCTTGATTTACATCACCAATATTCCCTGAATCCTCACCGAAGATTAGCGTCTCTGGCTTATTCGTAAAGATCGCATCAAAGTTATCGCGGATAATCAAACGAGCATCCACATCTTCGGCACCCTCATATTCTGGTAAAACCTCTTCTACTTTTAGAGAAGCAAATTCAGACTCACTGTACAAGTGACTGCTGAAACGATTTATATTCATCTCTTTTTCTTTATTCAACCAAGCGGTAAGACTTGTTTTCGCAGATGAATCCTCATCGCGAACTAAACGCATTGCTTTGCGTACTGCATTGAACATATTTTTACGGATAGGTTCAACCTTTTCGCTTAGGTCGTTCGCAAACTTTTCGATGAAAGCTTTGTTTGAACTTCCTTCAGCCAACTGCAACAATAAAGCTGCAACTTCTGTTTGCTCTTCTTTTATTGGATTGATAAATGCTTTCCAAGCATCACCTTTAGCTACTCTTACAACTTTCTTCGATTCCTTAGAAATAAGATCTAAATCCTCTTGACTTGCCAAGTTCGCTTCCAGCATCCACTCTCCCATCTTTTTGATAGGATCGAAATCTATTTCCCACTGTAAACGACCTGCAGACTTGTAACGTTCGTGCGAACCAGAAGTAGAATGCCCTTGAGGTTGAGTCACATCAGAAACGTGAATCAAACAAGGAACGTGCTCTTCACGAGCAATTTTTTCGGCTTTTTGATAAGCTTCGATTAATGCTGGGTAATCCCAACCTTTAACGCGAATAATTTCAAATCCAGCGCCCTTTTCATCGCGTTGAAAACCTTTTAAAATCTCAGAAATATTTTCTTTTGTCGTTTGGTATTTCGCTGGAACAGAAATCCCATAACCATCATCCCAAACAGACATTACCATGGGTACTTGTATAACACCCGCGGCATTTATAGCCTCAAAGAAAGGACCTTCGGAAGTACTGGCATTACCAATTGTACCAAAAGCAATTTCATTCCCTTTATTAGAGAATGAAGACCAATCTTGTAAATCTTTATTATTGCGGTAAACTTTAGACGCTTGCGCCAAACCTAATAAACGTGGCATCTGTCCCGAAGTACACGAAATATCAGCCGAAGAGTTTTTCATCTCCATCAGGTTCTTCCAAGTACCGTTTTCGTTTAAGCTACGTGTAGCAAAATGACCACCCATTTGACGACCACCAGAAGCTGGCTCTTCAACCACATCGGTATGCCCATAAAGCGCAGCAAACATTTCTTGAATTGACATTTGATCGATGGCTATCATAAAAGTTTGATCGCGATAGTATCCAGAACGGAAATCTCCATTTCTGAACACTTTAGCCATAGCAATTTGCGCAAGCTCTTTACCATCACCGAAAATCCCAAACTTCGCTTTTCCTGTAAGAACCTCACGTCTTCCTAACAAACTAGCCTCTCGACTCTCGCAAGCCAAACGGTAATCTGATAATACTTCTGAACGGAATTCCTCAAAGGAGATTTCTTTCTTTTTTGATGAAGCCATAAATATTTATTCTGTCAATTAAATTCCTACAAATTTAAGGAAAATCAGCGAGGCTGAGAATGAAAATTTTAAGGATTTTAAGCCGATTTTAATATCTCTTTTTTATCGACTTAAGATACAAACGTTCTACCTTCTCTCGCGCCCAAGGAGTCGTTCTTAAAAACTTTAAACTCGATGTAAAAGTAGGCTTGTTTAGGAAACAATTGATATTTAATCGCTCGCCCATTTCTTCCCAACCAAACTTATCCTCTAGATGCTCTAAAATATCAACCAACTTTACGCCGTGTAAAGGATTGTTTGGTTGATCCTGTGGTATATTTTCTTTTTCCATAAAAGTAAAAAGCCTCCCACATATGTAGGAGACTTTCATATTTAATTACCCTAAGAAAGGGTATCTATAATCTGTTGGTGGAACAAAAGTTTCTTTAATCGTTCTTGGAGACACCCAACGTAATAAGTTCAATGAAGAACCTGCTTTATCGTTAGTTCCAGAAGCACGACCACCACCAAATGGTTGTTGCGAAACAACTGCACCTGTAGGCTTATCGTTGATATAGAAGTTACCCGCAGCATTCTTCAACTTCTCTGAAGCCAATTCAACTGCGTATCTATCGTTAGAGAAGATAGCACCTGTAAGAGCGTATGGAGAAGTAGAATCTACCAAGTCAAGAGTAGCTTCGAAATCGTTTTGTTCGTATACATAAATCGTTACTACAGGCCCAAATAATTCAGTTTCCATAGTTGTATAACGAGGTGTTTTAGCTAAAATAACAGTAGGCTCAATAAAGTAACCTTCCGATTTATCGTAGTTTCCACCTGCAATGATTTCTGCATCAGCATCCGCTTTAGCTCTATCAATATACGAAGTAATCTTATCGAAAGAACCTTCGTGAATTACCGCATTGATGAAGTTTGAAAGATCAGCTGGATCACCCATTTTCATCGTCTTTAAATCTTCGATAATGTATTCTTTTACTTCGCTCCATAAATTAGAAGGAACATAAGCACGAGAAGAAGCTGAACATTTTTGTCCTTGGTACTCAAAAGAACCACGAACAATTGCTGTTGCTACTTCTTTAGCATCAGCAGACTTGTGAACCACGATAAAATCTTTACCACCTGTTTCACCTACAATACGTGGATACGTTTTATAGTTATGGATATTATCACCAATTTGCTTCCACAAGTTTTTGAATACGTGTGTAGAACCTGTAAAGTGAAGTCCTGCAAAATCTGAGTGCGCTAAAATTTCGTTTGAAATCTCAACTGGATCACCGTAAATAACGTTGATTACACCGTCAGGTAAACCAGCTGCTTTGAATAAGTCTACTATAACCTGAGCAGAATATACTTGAGCATCAGAAGGCTTCCAAACGACAGTGTTCCCCATCATTGCTGGAGCACCACATAAGTTAGCTGCTATAGAAGTAAAGTTAAATGGAGTAATGGCATAAATAAATCCTTCCAAAGGGCGGAATTCCATACGATTCCAGATACCGTCAGACGACTCTGGTTGCTCCATAAAGATCTCTGTCATATACTGCACATTAAAACGCAAGAAGTCGATAAGCTCACAAGAAGCATCAATTTCTGCTTGGTGTACGTTTTTAGATTGCGCTACCATAGTAGAAGCATTCATACGTGCACGGAAAGGTCCAGCTAAAAGATCGGCAGCTTTTAAGAAGATTGAAGCTCTGTGCTCCCACTTCATATTTGCCCAGTCTTCTTTGGCAGCTAAAGCAGCTTCGATAGCTTTTTTAGCATGACTCGCATTTCCTTTATGGTAATTACCAACAACATGTTGGTGTTTATGTGGAGGTGTTACTGCCGCAAGGTCGTTCGTACGAACTTCCTCAGCACCTATATACATTGGTATATCAATTACTTCCGACATCATTTTCGCGTATTCTGCAGTAGTCTCTTCACGCTCAGTAGAACCTGGCGCAAACGACATTACTGGCTCGCACGAAGCGAGTGGCACTTGAAAGAATCCTTTCCCCATTATATGTGGATTTAATTGTTAGTCTTGCTTTTTGCTTTGCAAAAATAACAAACTCATTTTAAATATTGACCTTTGTTGTCAGTTGTTACTTGATAGACTTAAATGAAGGAATTATAAGACCTGTTCATAAGTTGGTTAACTTTATAATCACAAAACCATAAAAACCAACTAAATAAATAGGTATACTTGTATAAAGCACTTTATTATGACTTGTAAAATCACTAAAGGCGTTAAGGTATCGGTAGAACCGTATTATGAAGGGAACTTCGAAAGCCAAGAAGGAAACGTAGATGTATTTACTTACAATGTTATTATCGAAAACAAAAGTGAGTATACCATCAAACTTCTCAAAAGACATTGGTTAGTTCAGGATGCAGCCGACTATGATTACGAAATTGAAGGTAATGGCGTAATAGGCGAACAACCTATTTTGTGCCCTGGCGAAAGACATAATTATCAATCAGGCTCTCAGTTAAAATGTCCTATAGGAGCTATGAAAGGAGAATACCTATTTAAACGTATGATTGACGACCAAGTGTTTTATGTGGAAATCCCTCAATTTCAACTCCTAGCTCCTTTTGTGGCGAATTGAATTTTGACGATGGTCTGTGGTCGATGGTCTTCGGAATTTTCAATCTTAAATTTTAAAACCATGTCGTTTCACGTTTCACATCTTACGTTTAACGGACTCCTAAAACATCCCTTTGGTCGTAATTTTCCGCATTCCTAAAAGGCGGTCGTAACCATAATCGTAATCGTATAGATAAACGAATACATAATAGTCTTGAGCTGTTTGAAAGAAACTTCCGTCTACAGCAGTTTGAGTAGGAATCTGAGTTTCTTCGGGAACAAATAAATAGGTGTAATTATAATATCCTTGCTTTAATAGCAAAGACGTTTCATAACAGCCCATGCGCTCGTCGTAATCCAACATTGCTTCTTCTTGTAAATCCCAATCGGTAAGTGCTCCATATATATACAGGTCTCCTTTATCGACAAATGGTTTTTGTTGTAAACAGAAATTCACCCACACATAATCGGCTTCAGTCCTGGCATCACTCTTCTCCATAATGTTTGGCACATAATACCCTTCAATATCTGGATAGAAACTGTAAGCGTTCGCACTCCAAGGATAATCTGGATACAATAAAACCACATCTGCAGAATCGCGGATAATCTTTTGCACACGTTCTGTATAAAAGCGAACACTTTTGGTATCGAAGAAACGGTACTCATTCCCCGCTTCGAAACTAGATTCTTCCTCAAAATCATACACCAATTTCTTTTGCTCTACAAAACTCGGCTGCAAACCAGTAATTGCGTTATCCCAACGATGCCCTTGATAGATTGCCAAATAAACATCTTGAATAGGATTCACATAATTTACATTTGTGAAGTTTACCGTCACATCAATTTCGTGATCGGTATAACGACCTTTAGCTAAAGTTGCTTGTTGCACTTTCGCCCCCACCAACAATTGCTCATCGTAAACCATAAAACGCTTGGTTAAGACAGGCACGTCAGACTGATCAGAATCATAAACTGTAATAAGGTAATTCCCAGATTTCTTAAAACGAAAATCGTTATTGGGTAAAATCAAATCGTAGTGTACATAAGACAACTTTGTATTGAAGGAAAACTCATATTCTTGAATGTAGTTTTCAGGAAATCCGTCGATAAACTCGCTTGAATGTAGATCTGAAATCGACCAATCTGCATTACAATGACTGATTGAATACATGTAATCTCTTGAATCAAAATCAAAATCGTCGAATTGCAAGAGTAATTGCTCGTTAGAATTTAGAGCAATTACAGGGAAATCTATTAAAGAAGCCACTGGCGTAAGCATACATGTTTTCAACTTTACAATGTACACAGAATCACTCAACACTTGCCCAGACTCCCATTCTGGTTGAGCTGTAGAACTTTGAAAAACCAGGAGAACAAAAACAGCTATTATTTTAAATACAACTTTCACTTTCATAATTATTTAACCGCTTAAAAATACATTTTATTTTATCTTCGTTCAAAGAATATTAATCATCCTATTTGAATTCATTCTAAATAAATACTAACTATTCTATAAGCGCCTTAAAATCCATACTTTTGCAACTCAAAAATTAGGATTAATCAATCTCTCATAATAGGCATGTCTAAAGACATTCGTATCAAAAAAGGCGTAAGCATTAAGCTGACAGGTTCAGCAGACCGCGTATACGCCAATATTCCAGCTTCGGAATATTACGTTGTGAAGCCGAGCGATTTTACGGGATTAACACCAAAGCTAACAGTAAAAGTTGGCGATAAGGTACAGGCAGGAACATCTTTATTCTTCAATAAAGAAAATCCATCTGTAATTATCGCTTCTCCTGTAAGTGGTGAAGTTTCGGAAATTCGTCGTGGTGAAAAAAGAAAAATTCTTTCTGTAGTGATTAAAGCTGATGCTGAAATCACTTATAAAGAATTCTCTAAAGCAGAAGCAAAAAACTTATCGCGTGAACAAATTATCGAGCAGATGTTAGCTGCTGGTGTTTGGCCATTTGTACGTCAGCGTCCTTTCGCTGTTATTGCAAATCCGGCTGACATGCCAAAAGCTGTATTCATTTCTGCTTTCGACAGCGCTCCATTAGCTTGCGATAGTGACTTTGTTTTACATGGAATGAAAAAAGAATTCCAAGCTGGTTTAGACATCGTAACAAAACTTACTGAAGGTACAACGCATTTAAATATCGATGGGAATTCAAATTCTTCAGAGGTGTTTACCAATGCTATAGGAGTTCAGATCAACAAGATCTCTGGTCCTCACCCTGCTGGTAATATAGGTGTACAAATCCACCACATCGATCCTATTAATAAAGGCGAAGTGGTTTGGTATATGTATCCTCAAGATGTTATTGCTATCGGTCGTTTGTTTAGCGAAGGCAAATACGACGCTACGCGTTTGGTTGCCTTAGCTGGTTCGCAAGTAGAAAAACCTCGCTACTACAGAAGTATGCAAGGTGCTGCTATTGCAACAATGACTAAAGGAAATATCAAAGAAGGTGACAACCGTTTCATTAACGGAAATGTACTTACGGGTACTCACATCGCTGCGGACGGAAACTTAGGTTTCTACAACAACGAAATCTCTGTTATTCCTGAAGGTAAAGAACAAGACTTCTTAGGATGGTTACTTCCTGGTTTCAGCAAGTTCTCATTATCTAGAACATTCTTCTCTTGGATTAACCCTAAGAAAGAATACGCAATCTCTGCCAACATGAAGGGTGAAGAACGCGCATACGTAGTTACAGGACAGTACGAAAAAGTACTTCCTATGGATGTTTATCCTCAACACTTGATTAAAGCCATTATGATTGGTGACATCGAGTTGATGGAGAACTTAGGTATTTACGAAGTGGCTGAAGAAGATTTCGCTTTATGTGAATTTTCTTGTACTTCGAAGATTCCTGTACAAGAGATTCTTCGCGAAGGTTTGGACTTGGTAAGAAAAGAATGTAGCTAAAGACAAGACCATGAAATTATTCAAGAATATACTAAACAGCGTAAAGCCTCACTTCGAGAAAGGTGGGAAACTTGAGAAGCTATACCCAGCTTACGACGCTTTTGAAACTTTCTTATTTGTTCCTGATCACACTTCACATACGGGAGCGCACATGCGCGATGCAATCGACTTAAAGCGTACTATGTTTACCGTAGTGTTGGCTTTGATTCCTGCATTAATCTTTGGAATGTGGAACGTAGGGTACCAACACTTTTTAGCTTTAGGTTTAACTGAACCTGATTGTGTTGAATCGTTAATCTACGGTGCTATTAAGGTTCTTCCAATGATTGCTGTTTCTTACGGTGTTGGTTTAGGTATCGAATTTACCTTTGCCATCTCTCGCGGACACTCAGTAAACGAAGGATACTTAGTAACAGGTTTATTAATTCCAATGATTATGCCTGCCGATCTTCCTTTATGGATGTTAGCTGTAGCTGTAGTTTTTGCCGTGGTTATCGGTAAAGAAGTATTTGGTGGTACAGGTATGAACATTATGAACCCTGCATTAACAGCTCGTGCTTTCTTATTCTTTGCTTACCCTACAATGATGTCGGGAGATAAAGTCTGGGTTTCATTAGGTGGCGAAAATGCTGTTGACGGATTCTCTGGCGCTACACCATTAGCAAACGCTATTGAAGGTGGTATAGAAGCTATTCCTTCTATTATGGAAAGCTTTATCGGAATTATCCCTGGTTCTATCGCAGAAACATCTGGTATAGCCATCTTAATTGGTGCAGCATTATTATTGATTTCAGGAATTGCTTCGTGGAGAGTAATGACCGGTATGTTCTTAGGTGCATATGTAATGGGCTTAATCTTCAATGCATTTGCAGTAAATCCATTTATGGAAGTTCCTGCAATCCAGCAGATCGTGATGGGTGGATTCTTATTCGGTATGGTTTTTATGGCTACCGACCCAGTATCTGCGGCGCAAACAAACAGAGGTAAATGGATTTACGGATTCTTAACTGGTTTGTTAGCAATCTTAATTCGTGTAGTAAACCCAGCCTACCCTGAGGGAGTAATGATGGCGATACTATTTATGAATGTGATGGCGCCATTGGTTGACCACTATGTGGTTGCAGCCAACATCAGTAGAAGAATGAAAAGAGTAAAAACGACTTAATTCATAGATATGGCAATCGATAAAAACAGTAACGGATATACCTTCGGCTTCTCCATCGCAATGGTGGTGGTGGTAGGTACTTTGTTGGCGGTAGCTTCTCAAGGGCTTAAAAAGCGTCAGGATAAAAATGCTTCGGACAAAAAGATGATGAGCATTTTAGGTGCTATTAACGTTGAGGCTTCTCGCGATAATGCACAAAAAAGGTTCGACACATACGTAATAGATTCTCTTTCTAAAGTCATTTCAGGTAAGGACATTGGAGTAAAATCTTTTGATGTAGACATCAAAAAAGAATTCCGCGATAAAACTTTAGCTGCTAAAGATCGTAACTACCCGCTTTACATTTGTGAAAAGGATAGTAACAGATATTATGTAATTCCTGTAATCGGATCTGGCCTTTGGGGCCCTATCTGGGGCTTTGTTGCCTTAGAGTCTGATTACAGAACAATTTACGGTGCTACATTCGACCACGAAAAAGAAACTCCAGGTTTAGGAGCAGAGATTAAGCAAGCTTTCTACTCTGATCAGTACACTAGAGAACTCGTTGCCGATACTTCTGGAGTTTTCCAACCTATCGTTGTTGTTAAGGACGGTTCTGGTTCTGGTTTAAACTCTAAAGTTGATGGTATTACTGGTGGTACAATTACATCTAAAGGTGTTGAGGAAATGACTACTCGTACACTAGAAGTATATGTAAACTACTTCAACTCTTTAAATAACTAATTATGTCAGAAAAGAAAGAAGCATTATTCTCTAAGAAGAATCGCAAGCTGATGACTGACCCTTTAGATGGGTCGAATCCAATTTCCGTTCAGGTATTGGGTATCTGTTCTGCTTTGGCGATTACTGTACAAGTTGAGCAGGCATTTGTAATGTCTTTAGCGGTAATGGCCGTATTGTTGTTTGGTAATATGATCGTTTCGGCGATGCGTAACTTGATTCCTTCAAGAATCCGTATCATCGTTCAATTGGTAATTGTTGCAGCTTTAGTAATTCTAGTAAACGAATTATTGAAAGCCTTTATGCCAGATGTATCTGAAAAATTATCTGTATTCGTTGGATTGATTATCACCAACTGTATCATTATGGGTCGTTTAGAAGCCTTTGCTTTGGGTAACAAAGTATGGCCTTCTTTATTAGATGCTGTGGGAAACAGTATTGGTTATGGATGGATTTTAGTCGTAGTAGCATTTTTCCGTGAGCTTTTCGGTTCGGGTAAAATCTTCGGATTACAAATCATTCCTGAAGCTTTTTACGAAGCAGGATATATGAACAACAACATGATGATTTTGCCTCCTATGGCTTTAATCACGGTTGCTTTAATCATTTGGGCACAACGTAGTAGAAACACAGACTTAATCGAAGAAAACTAAGATTATGCAAGATTTAGTAAACATTTTCGTTAAGTCCGTCTTCATAGACAATATGATTTTTGCATATTTCTTGGGGATGTGTTCATACCTAGCGGTTTCGAAGACAGTAAAAACTGCCGTAGGTTTAGGTGCAGCCGTAATATTCGTTTTGGGTATTACAGTACCAATTAACTACTTATTAGAAAACTACGTGTTGAAAGCAGGAGCTTTAGCTTGGCTTTCAGATGATTTAGCAAACGTAGATTTATCTTTCTTAAGCTTCATCATGTTCATAGCAGTAATTGCCTCTATGGTACAATTGGTTGAGATGATCGTTGAAAAAGCATCTCCTGCACTTTACGGTGCCTTAGGTATTTTCCTTCCATTGATTGCAGTAAACTGTTCAATCTTGGGTGGTGCTTTATTTATGCAAGAAAGACAATACTCAACAATTGCTGAAGCTACAGCATTTGGTTTAGGTTCAGGTTTTGGTTGGTTATTAGCTATTGTTGCTATTGCCGCTATTCGCGAGAAAATTCGTTATTCGAATGTACCTGCTCCATTACGTGGTTTAGGTATTACCTTCATCATTACTGGTTTGATGGGTATCGCCTTTATGAGCTTTATGGGTATTCAATTATAATTCTGAAAAAACAGAAAAATGGGTATTACACTTATAACTACATTAATAGTATTCCTAGTGGTCGTATTATCACTAGTAGGGATCCTTTTGTTCGCGAAAGCTAAACTCTCTCCAGGTGGGAAAGTTAAGATTATCGTAAACGGTAAAAAAGAAATCGAAGTGGATGCGGGTAGCACTATCCTTTCTACTTTAGGTGAAAATAAAATCTTCTTACCATCCGCTTGTGGTGGTGGTGGTACTTGTGCCATGTGTAAATGTCAGGTTACCGAAGGTGGTGGAGAAATTCTTCCTACTGAAAAACCTTACTTCTCACGTAAAGAGATTGCTGCTGACTGGCGTTTAGGTTGTCAGGTTAAGATTAAAAACGACATGAATATTGAGATTCCTGAAGAGATCTTCGGAATTAAGAAATGGGAATGTGAAGTAATCTCTAACTACAACGTAGCTTCATTCATTAAAGCCTTTATCGTACGTTTACCAGAAGGTGAAATCTTAGACTTCGAAGCGGGTGGTTACATCCAAATCGACGTTCCTGAGATTGAAGTTGACTTTAAAGATTTCGATATTAGTCCTTCTCCTGAAGATCCTGCTGGAGCAGATAAGTTTAAAGGGGAATGGGATAAGTTTGGTTTATGGCCTTTAAAAATGAAGAACGACGAGGAGTGTTTCCGTGCCTATTCTATGGCCAATCACCCAGCCGAAGGAAATATTGTTATGCTAACCATTCGTATTGCTACTCCACCTTGGGATAGAGTAAAGAATGGGTGGATGGATGTAAACCCTGGTATTTGTTCTTCATATGTATTCTCTCGTAAAGTAGGTGATAATGTAACCATTTCAGGTCCTTACGGTGAATTCTTCATCAAAGATAATGATACTGAGATGGTATACATCGGTGGTGGTGCCGGGATGGCGCCAATGCGTTCGCACTTATTCCACTTGTTCCACACTTTAAAAACTAACCGAAAAGTAACGTATTACTATGGTGGTCGGTCTAAACGTGAGTTATTCTACGAAGAAGACTTCCGTCAAATCGAAAGTGAATTTCCGAACTTCAAGTTCCACCTCGTACTTTCTGAGCCTGCACCGGAAGACAACTGGAAAGAAAAAAATAGTTTAGATGATGAAGGAGATGGTTTCTTAGGTTTCGTTCACAATGCTGTGATCCAACACCACTTAACGCCTCACGAAGCTCCTGAAGATATTGAATTCTACTTCTGTGGACCTCCTTTAATGAACCAAGCAGTTCTTAAAATGTGTGACGATTGGGGTGTACCCGAAGAAAATGTTGCCTTTGATGATTTCGGTGGTTAATTCTATACAAAATAAAAAAGACTCGCATATTGCGGGTCTTTTTTTGTTTTACGTGAAACGTAAGATATAAGATGTAAAAGCCATTTTTTGTCTATTTTTGAATACTAAAACTTGCAGGTCTGAACCTGACGAAGCTACTATTAAAATGAAAAATACTCTCATTCTCTTCTCTATCCTACTCTATTCTTGTGGTACAGAACCTAAGAACGAAGTATTGGTAAGTAATTACGGATATACACAAGGCACAACTTATAGTATTCGCTATATGAGTGTGGATGCTGCAGATTACCAAAGTGATATTGATAGTGTACTTCAGGCGGTTGATTTGTCTATGTCGACTTATATGGAAGAATCTCTAATAAGCAAGATTAATAAAAATGAGTCTATGCAGACAGATTCACTGTTCTTACGCGTATTCGAAACTACGATGATAATCGCAAGTGAGACTGATGGTGCTTTTGATCCTACAATTGCTCCCGTAGTAAACTATTGGGGATTTGGATTTAAAGAAATCGCTCATAAAGATGAAAGTATATTAGAAGACTTAATACACTCTGTGGGTTATAAAAAGCTTAGTATAAAAGACAATCTGGTTGTAAAATCTGATGCAAATACTCAGATAGATTTCAATGCCATAGCACAAGGTTTTACTGTTGATTTAGTAGGTGAACATCTACAAAAATTAGGCATCAACAATTATATGATTGAAATTGGTGGTGAACTTAAATGCAATGGACTTAACGCCGATGGAGAATTATGGCGTATAGGAATTGACAAACCTTCAGAAAACATTCAGAAAGATCGCTTTCAAGCTATTATTGAAGTAACTGATAAATCTGTTGCCAGCTCTGGGAACTACCGCAAATTTAAAGTGGACGAAGAAACAGGACTCAAATACGCCCACACTATAAACCCTAAAACGGGGAGACCTGTACAAACGAATTTGCTTGGGGTAACTATCGTTACAGAATCTTGTATGAGAGCTGACGCAATTGCTACCGCTTGTATGGTCATGGGATTACAAGACAGTAAACTCTATTTAACCAATCATCCTGAAATAGATGCGCTATTTATATACTCAGGATCAAAAGGAGAATGGTTGCAATACCAAACGGAGGGATTTGAGAAGATGAGTGTATATAGTAGTAATGATTAATTTGTTAATTAATAGTGATTGATTATTAATTGCTATTATTGTCCTCTTGAGGGGACTACAGGGGTGTTTTCGATTTGAAGATGTGACAATTTGAAGATTTGAAGATAACACTCCTCCAACAACCAAGAACCACCGACCAACAGCCAAATGAAAATAGTATTCGCCACCAACAACCCAAACAAGCTAAAAGAAATTCAAGCTTTAATACCTAATGGGATTGAGATATTAAGTTTGAAAGAAATTGGTTGTACTGAGGATATTCCTGAAACGGGAACTACGCTTGAGGCTAACGCATTTCAAAAAGCACATTACCTAAAAAAACACTACGGTTACGACTGTTTCGCTGATGATACAGGATTGGAAGTAGAATCTTTAAATGGGGCTCCTGGTGTTTACTCTGCACGTTATGCAGGACCTGAGAGAAGTGCTGAGGCGAATATGGCTAAGATTCTGGACAAACTTAAGGGAACGGAAAACAGAAAGGCTCAATTCAGAACTGCAATCGCCTTAATCCTAAACGGCGAAGAACAACTCTTCGAAGGAATGGTTGAAGGGCATATATGCGAAGCAAAGCAAGGTGAAGAAGGTTTTGGCTACGACCCTATCTTCTTACCCGAAAATGACCAACGAAGCTTTGCCCAAATGACAATGGACGAAAAAGGAGCGATAAGTCATAGAGGAAGAGCCGTTAGGAAATTGGTTGACTTTCTAGGAAGTATCTAGTCGTTAGTAGCAGGTCTTTAGTATTTGTCACTCTGTCCCGATAGCTATCGGGATTATCGAAGAGTAGCTAACAGATTTACTATTTATCCTTCGACAAGCTCAGGATGACAATTGACTCCCACTGAAAACGATACATCAAAACCATCATTATTTTTTGTCAGTCTGAGTTAATAGAAGACCATTTACGTTTTCCGTCTTACCTTTTCACGCTCTTAAATTGTTAATATCTTCGAGCTTCAAAAAAGGTAAAATTTGAAAACATCTTTTATATTTGAAACTCTTCAAAGAACGAGAAGCATCTATGGGAAATTTCATTGTATCGGCACGTAAGTACAGACCACAAACCTTCGACACAGTCGTTGGGCAGCAGTCTATTACAAATACTTTGAAAAACGCCATTGTAAACAATCACTTGGCGCAGGCCTTTTTGTTTTGTGGTCCTCGTGGAGTAGGTAAAACTACTTGTGCGCGTATACTCGCCAAAACAATCAACTGTTTTAACATTAGTAAGCAAACAGAAGCTTGTAACACCTGCGAATCGTGTACTTCGTTTAACGAGCAACATTCGTTTAATATTCACGAGCTCGATGCCGCTTCTAACAACTCTGTTGAAGATATCCGTAATTTAGTAGATCAAGTACGAATTCCACCGCAAGTTGGCGAGCGTAAAATCTATATTATCGATGAGGTTCATATGTTGTCTCAGGCCGCTTTTAATGCTTTCTTAAAGACATTAGAAGAACCACCAGC
>Ga0209495_1000929_pt1 | contig 21311 bp, 18 predicted proteins | sample EN1Hudsemesocosm_FD_184629 | JGI IMG/M metagenome (GOLD analysis project Ga0209495, IMG submission 184629) | Methane-oxidizing microbial communities from mesocosms in the Hudson Canyon - EN1E Hudson Canyon (SPAdes) (version 2) | ecosystem: Environmental > Aquatic > Marine > Cold seeps | place... | reverse complement strand
TAATCTCCCCCCATAACCACTTGTTTTAGACAATAAAAAACCCCAAATAATGGGGCCTTAGATATCTTGGTGCCGACGGGCGGAGTCGAACCGCCACGGACTACGTCCACCACCCCCTCAAGATGGCTTATCAACACGCTTAAATCGTTGGTACATATAAGATTAGACCATTTCACCACATATCAAAACCTATCAAAATCATCATATATAAATCAATTAGTTACCTGATGGTTTTGAGAACGTTTAATCCTCATGCATCTGCCCTACCCATCACCACTAACTTTTTAATATGTAAGTACCTTTTTTCATTTTCTAAGATAATTGTACAAATTATAGGATATAAATATTTCACATTTATTAGCTCACTACATTTGCTATTGTTGATGCTGTCGGTAAGATGAGAATGTAAGACTATCCTGCTTTTAACTATGCTGCGAACGTTGCTTCCATTCTTGTTGTAGCAAAGCGATCTCGTGCGCGGTTATGTATATCAACTACTCGTCTGCCATAAGGTTGAGTACGATTATGAAGATCGGATGCCAGGTTATCGATGTTGAACTTTCTTCTCTCACCTATATGTCTGCGATCATCACAATGTTTGAATGTACAACTACAGGTTGAGTGTGAGCTTGTTAATAGTCCAAGAACTTCACTGTAAAGCATTCGCTTGCCAACATGCTTCGATAACTCACAGTTACAATTATTTCCTGAGATAATTTCGATAGCTCGATAATCTATATTTTTCATTGGATGGACTCATATTGTTGAGGTAACTTCATTATCAAAATCTTAAAAGTACAGTTTCTTTCATTTAAGGTCTTGCCATGCTTAGGTTATGTCTAGCTGAAGGAGAGTTTTCCACGAAGACTGAATATATACATACCAGTCATACCAAATATGGTTCCAGAGATGAACGCTAATGTATTTGCTATTGAAATTGCGGCTACAGTACCGGTAGCAATATAAATAAATGGTAAAGCATCATAGATAAATTTTGGTAGCACAGAATTAACCTTAATTCTTGCGGCCCAGCCATCTTAAAGTTCGTTAAGATCTGTAACTTTCCGTCCTTAGCTCACACTAAGTTTGGCTAAATTATCGAGAACTATAGACATTAAAAAGACTATAGAGTTATTTGCAATAAGATACTAACCTAAAAGAAGGTTAAAAGTACAATAAATGTGTGGATATTTTTCCTCAGATTAATGCTTACCTTTCAGTCAGTAATTCCCTATATAAAAGCCGTAATGAACAGAATCACTACGGCTTGATGTTGTTGTACTGTGTTGTTACTTAAGGAGCTAGGTTTTAGCTCTACGACGAAAGCCCATGAAGCCTAATAGTACTGGGGCGAACATGAATAGTGCTGCTGGGACAGGGACGGCTGGAACAATATTTTCTTCTATTCCTGCATAAAGCACATTACCTTGGCTAAAATTATAGAAGCCAAAAGAGCCATTATTGAAAAGACCTCCAATACTTAACTCTGTGATTCCGTTAACTTTCACTTCAATTAAAGAAGCCGTAAATATCAGGTCAAATGAATAAGTTGTATTATCCCCCCACCCTGTACTGCCCAAGTTTTCTGCGCGCTGTAATTCTGTCACTGAATTACTATGAATCCATGCTGACGTTGTATCTAACGCTCCGCTGACTCTAGATATAGACAAACCTATATCTCCAGTTCCTCCGAAAGGACTATAGGCTTGACTTGTTTGCTTCCAATCAATCAATATATAGTCTGCTAAGCCATTAGATAAGTCACCGTCATTGTAGCCCAGCACGAAACCAACAAAATCATCGTCACTTGTTGTTTGAACAGTAATTTCACCAGACAATGCCAACCCTTGACTATCTTGGCCATTATAAAAAATAGCTGGCGTTGGTGTATTGATGGTTTGCTTGACTGAATCATTTCCTGCTTGCAGCTGCCAACTCCCCCCCCCTGCAGAAGACCATCCTGATAAGTTAACAGAGTCCGCCAAAGCAGTACTACTTAGTAAGCAGGTAGCCACTGCAATTTGAAGCATTTTAGAAATTTTCATTTTTCTATTCCCTTAAAATTTAAAGTTAAGCAGCCCAGTCATCTTAAACACAACGGCATTAAGACCTATAGCTTTCTGCCCTTGGTTTACACACAAGTTTGGCAATTGAAATTGTGACATCAGTCACACTATACTTTATTAAGAGTAACAATATCCACCTTTTGCTCGAGTTAGCCCCTTGATGGCTTACCTCAACATACCCCCCCTTAAGTCCGATACTCTCTACTAATGAATGATATGGTCTTTATCTCATTATTCCTAAATACTCCAGTGAATCTGATGCAGGACGACCTAGCTGCTGGAGCACCTATGAAGCGGTAGAAAGTCACCTATACTTCTCATCGCATCGGCAATGACTGACCACCGACATCCTCATCTATAAGTACAATCCCATTAAGAGTGGGATGTACTATCTCAACTTTTTGATGCTGACTGCATTTCCAGTAGTCAGTTACGCTTTTAATTCATCTTCACTCTCGCAACAGGAGCACCTGCTAATCACCAGTTGTTTGTTTTAAAGTGGGTGAGGTGGTTGTAAATGACAGGCACAAAAAAACCGTAATGAACTTAATCACTACGGTTTAAATGTTGTGTATAGTTGCTTGTGTATTAAGCTACTGAGTTTTTAGCCTTACAACGTAAACCCATGAAACCAAGAAGTGCTGGTGCAAATAGAAAGGCTGCGGCTGGGATAGGTACAGCAGAGACAGTTAATGAACTGATATAGAATTCATTTCCTTTAACTTCTGTATCGTTATCATTCCAAAATTCAAAAACTTGGCCAGTAAAAGAAGATAGAGTCAGCAATGCGGCAAGACTATGTGAACCAAGAATTTCTATGTTATCAATTAGAAGCCTATAATCACCTGTGAATGCTGTACCGTGCTCACCGTCGGCCATAATTATTTCAGATATAGTTACTTGCTGACCAAAGTCTAATATTAATTTCTCACCGATTGTTACATTATCATCGCTACCAGGATTACATTGAAGACTGCTTGTTATAGTTTTACATACACCAAGCCCAGCATCCCCATGACCATTCCAATGGTCGTCGAGATATGCATTTGCAGCTTGCCAATTTTGTCCGTTGTAATATTCACCACTTGCAGTTAAGTCTATTCCACTATTTGAAAAGGTAAGAGGCGCTCCTCCTCGCTCGTCATCTTCTGCTTCTAAAATAAAATTAAAGGTAGCAGCAGTTGATACAGAGCTCATAAAAAGAGCAAATATACCTATTGTTAACAATTTTTTTCTCATAACACTTTCCTTACTTATAATATACAGCAACCCATCTTAAACACATTAAGAACTGTAGCTTTCCGCTCTTGGCTTACGAAAAATATTGGCAACTAAAACTGTGATGCAGTTCACATTATAACGTTTTAAACAAACAACACCACCCCCTCTCAATGGGGGAGCTACAAGCCTGTTCCAATAATAACGTTCTCGACTGATAGATCAGTTCCATGAGTTTACGTGTAGAACAAGGTAAATGAGCACGCATAGTGTTGGTGCATAGATGACTTCACAAAAAAACAATATTACTACGACTTGATATTATTCTGTTCAAGCTATCATGTTTACACGATACGTTATCGTGGTATCAAGGCTGATAATGCTTTGGCTGTTCACTTGAAGCATTGTTAGCAATAAACTAAAAAAACTCCTGACTTAAATTTAGCTGCCCCTATCATAGGCTTAATGATTAAAATTCAAGTATCTAATAGGACTGAGGTCAAAATTTTATCGGAACAGAGAGCTCAAGGACTCTTTTCCTAGATTCTTCATCAATCAATTTATCATTCGAATAACTTTCAAGAATTCCATTGATTTCTTTTAAATGAGTCATTAAAAGGTCTTTGTCTTTTGCTTTAATATTATAGTGGTTGATCGTTCTTAGTAATTTTATAGTGGCACTGGTTAAACTTTTATTTTGTCTTGGGGTAGGATTATCATGAGGCGTTGCTAGCCCTAATTTCTGAATGACCTCTTGTACCACATCACCTTCGTATTTAAATACTGAAACCTTATTTTCACCGAACAATGTCTGGCATTCTGAGATAAAGCCTTGATAATTTAGATGTTGAGAAAACCATTCGATATTTAGCATTTCGGCAAAGGATAAGTCTTTGCCATAACATGGATTGTTTTTAACTTGTGGGTTGCGAATACATTGTTTGTAATAGCTTTCAATAAACTCGAGTGGTTCACGAAACCAAACCCAGACTTCAATATCAAAAAGTTTATCCAATTCACATAAAATATCTTTTGATGCATCAGGAAAATCCCACCAGTAATTATAAATACCTTCAGATGACAGAATAATAGTGTGGGTGTCTGTTTTAACTTGCGATATTATATTCTTAAAGTTTTCTAGGAAGCTTTCCTGGTTTGTAGTGACTAAATTTTTCTCAAACCACTGGTGTTTTGGTGCGTTGGGATTTTGCAATTTATCAAGGTTATATGGGTAAAGAATTCCTTTCTCTCTGAGCTTACGTTGTTTTTTACCTAGGTAGATTTGTAAGCTAGTTGTGCCCGTTTTAGGGGTGCCCGCATGGATGATTAACTTTAGTTTATGAACTTTAAGTTGCTCTAATACTTGATCAAATGGTTTTAGTAGTTCGGCCAATTCGTTAGAAAAATGAGTATTTGATTTTTCCATTTCGGTAAATAAAAACCTTTAAAAATATGAAAGAGGAGAAATATTTTCAACTGAGATTAATGGTTAATTTAGTAAGAGTCTAACTCACAATAAGTTGATTCTCCATCCAATTATATTTTTCTTAAATTAACGCGGTCTATCATTAAAATGTAACAGGTAATCAATCCTATATAAACCCAATAGTTTTGAGATGGGCTATATGGTTTAGGTCGACTAACTACCTTTAAATAATCTGTTGCTATCATGCCAAAAGTAGCCATTTATTATAACGTTTAACCAGCCTATAATAACCAAGCTCAAACAAATAAGGCACCAAAAGGTACCTTATTTGTTTGATTCAGATAGAAAACTTCTTGTTCACATCACTAAAATTTGCTCATTTATCAGTCAACATCAATAATTGGTGGAGTTGTCACAAAGTCATGTACATTAATATTGAACTGAAGATTAGCTAATGCTGTATCGCCATCAGAATCGGTTACTTGTACCTTGGCATCAATTGTAACGTTAGTATCCTCACCCCCTGTTTCGAGAGGACCAAAAAGATCAATATCAAATTTACCAGCATCTAATACAGTGCCAATCGTAAGCACATCATTGCCATCCGCTTGACCTACTAGCTGGTCATTATGACCATCATTATTACTATCTCTAGCTTCAAATGTAACTGCGTGACCATTAGATGTGAAGCCATTGAATAATGGAACATCTCCAAGCAAGAAATCAATACTACCAGGACCATCACCGCCAAATGAAACTGAATCAACAGCATCACCAGAAACGGCAACTTGAGTCCATTCAACGTTCACATTGACGTCGTTAAAGTCGCCGTCACCCGTTGGGATTTGTAGATCTTCCCAGTTTTGATTACCTGTTAAGTAATTATCCTCGACATGATCTTGTCCATCTTTATTAAGGTTGGCATCGTCAAAAATGACATGTGAACCCACACCCTTTAATGCTCCTGACTCTGAGAATGCTTGCCATTGACCACCTGTAGTACCTACAGCAACTTCTTGGCCCTGACTATCAACAAATTTAAATGTAACCTTTGTATTATCAGTTAACGACGCGTTTTGATTATCGCCATTTGCAATCAGGAAGAAACCAACTTGCTCTGGTGAGTAGCCAGTGACGGTAGTAGAAGTCGTATCCGTATCATGAACATCATCCCATACGACCACACCTGTTGTTGGCTCACCAGTTACTGCATCTTTAATATAATAGCCATAGCTACTATGATAACCAGCCGAACTCACTTCATCATGGTTTGTCATGGTGAATTCATAAGCGACACCTTTGGTCTCGGTAGTCATGACCTCAGGTACATCATCCAGTATATTAATTCTTAGCGTTGCTGAAGCAGTATCACCATCAGCATCAGCGATGGTATAACTGAATGTCTCTTGTACAATATCAGAGCCTTCATCATGAGCATAAGGGCTTGTTTGTGTAAATACATAGCTACCATCCGGATTCACTGTCAATGTCCAAAAAGGACTCTGGAACGTAGCAACTCCACCAAGCAATGTTCCGGTAACACTTTCGGTACCACCTGTATAACTGACAGAAACCAATCCACCAGGACCATCAGTACCAAAATCATCGTTACTAATCAGGTCCCCTTGTAATGATTGTGACTTGCTTGATTCATCATTTTGAGAATTTGGGTCAAAAGCATCATCTGATAATGTATGCTCAGCACCCAAAATAGAAAACTCATCTCCAACAAGAATAGCTGCACCATCATCAATTGCGGTAGGTACATCGTCAAACAGGCCACTGTCTTCGATGCTATCAAGGAAGCTAATATTAGGACCTGTCGTTTCAAAACCACTTGTTACAAGTACTTCAGGTGCCAAAAACTCTACGGTAATAGCGGTAGTACCTTCATCCCCCCCGGTTTGTGCTCCTGCACCTGCCGCCGTCGCTTCTCCTGCTTGAGTAGGATCCGAACCTTCTAATATAGCCTGCTGTAATGCGTCAACATCACTTTCTGCAGCAGCTGAGTTTTGATCCGAAAATTCTGGGTCAAAGACTTCGTTATCTAGTAATGCTTGTGAACTACGCCCCAGTGCCATGACGCTACCATCGGTAAATTCAATTTCAACTGCACCTGCAGAGCCAGTAGTAACAATGTCAGAGGCGTAGATTTTATCGCCAACTTGCAGGTTGCGTGATGTGCCATCTGCTGATGTTGCTACAGCTGTGCCGATAAGTGTTTTGATACTGCCGATTTCTACTGCCATATTTTATTATCCAAGGTTTATTGAATGAGTTTATCTTTCATTATAAGGGGCTTTATAGCCAATTTGTGGCACACTTTATGTTAATTCTCGATAATAATCTATTGTACTTTAGTACTAACGTAGCAATTAATCACCTATTTTTGTGAACCAGCGCTCAAAAATAGCTGCGCTTATTAAATATTTACACTAATATGTGGCGAATTTTGACCTGCCCCCGCATTTCATACAACTTCAAAAACTTGCCATAAAGCTAGAGTAGGGGTGAGTAGAGAACATATGCAAAAAAACAGTACCAAACTTGTAACCCTATCCTTTTATAATAGTGATGCAGTACTCATTTAATTCAGCTGCCCGGCGCTCACTATCAGCTTCAGTATAACAACGTAATTCCGGTGCATTACCTGAAGGACGAAGATGTACGACCTCATCATTATCAAAGGTGATTCGTACTCCATCCGTTATATCAATGCCAACCGGATTCGTTAGAGCTGGAAACATCGCTTTGATGTTAGCCAAGTTTGTATTGATATCACTCATTACGAGCTTAGCAATAAGTTGCTGACTTTGTTCAACCGCAAACTCTTTTAAGCGGTCACTGTAGGTGTAACGTTGCGGTAATGTATTGAGTAACTCAGAAATAGCTAACTGCTGCTGTTGAGCAAGTAAAATAATAGCTATAGGCACAATCACCGCATCACGGGTAGGTAATGGCGATAATATTTTGTTGTTTTGACTTATCTCGGTCTGTTGCAAAAAACCACCGTTAGCTTCATAGCCAACAACAACTTGTGATTTGTCATCTTGCTGTGCCTGTTGCATGGATTGAATTACAAACGGCGAACCGATTCTAGTTCTGATAACGTTTCTAAACAGTTGGCTCTTTTCTACGGCAGAGTTACTGCTAACGGGTGTAATAACTGTATCGGCTTGTAAGTATTGGGCACATAAAATACCCCCGACATCGCCGCGTAACCAGTTGCCCTTTTCATCACTAATAAGCGGTCTATCACCATCACCATCGGTAGAAATAATGCAGTCAAAGTGATGTTCATTACTCCATTGCTTAGCAAGCCGAACATCTTCAGGTCGAATCGCTTCGGTATCAACAGGCATGAATTGCTCACTGCGAGCTAGGGAAGTCACCTCAGCACCAAGTTGTTCTAAGATGATTTTGAGGCAACCTCTTGCTACCGATGAATGTTCGTATAAACCAACTCGCTTCTCTGTAAGGCAATTTTCAGGTAAGAAATCTATAAATCGTTGAATATAATGATACTCAGCGTCTAATAAGGCAGTAGGTAAATACGTGTCTTTAAGCAAACATCCTTCTGTTGTAAATAGTGCATTAGAAATATTCACGTCTTGAGCACGTATGCCCTCTTCATCTGGTTTTAAAATTTCACCTAGCGGCGTATTAAATTTAATACCATTACGGTCATCTGGAATATGACTACCGGTCACCATAATGGTCGGCATAGCTTCTTTTGATCCAAACAAGGCGATAGCCGGTGATGGAATATGACCGTAATTGATTGCTTCAAAGCCCATTGCTTGGCACGCTGCTGCAGCTGCATTCATAATTCGAGGCGTACTATTTCTTAAATCACCGGCAATACCTACTTTGCCATTACCTAAGATAAGCTGTTTTTCACATAAATACTGCAAAAAGGCAGTGACATAGGCAAAACAGACCTTATCAGTCATGTCGACAACAAGACCTCGTACACCACTAGTACCAAATTGCACACCACTGCTCGTCATTAATTCATTGATTTTTACTTTCATGCGATTCTTTTGTTTCCTGCTAGCTAATTAAATAAACATACAATCAACATTTTTAACAAACGTGATTACGGTTTAATTTAAATACTGTTTTTTTATGTGCATCATTATCTTCTCGACAGCTTCATCAACATTTACATTATCTGTATCTACCACTATGTCAGCTTCTTTTGGCTCATCATACACATCGCTGATGCCTGTAAAGTTCTGATATTCACCCGTTAATGCTTTTAAATATTTCCCTCTTTTATCGCGTTCTTTACATGTTTCAATATTTGCTTTTACATAAACTAGAATATTATTTTTTACCATTTCACTTACTTGCTGTCTTGATTCAGTATATGGACTAACAAATGATGAAACCGTAGAAATAGAGTTATTCTGCAACGTTTTGATTAGATGGCCGATACGAGCTATATGGGTATTACGCTCTTCTCTTTTAAAACCAATATTTGGCAGTAGCTCCCGAATGTCTTTTGAGTCTATTCGTTCAATGGGGATATTAAACTTTTCTAATTCTTTATATACAGCATCAGCAATGGTAGTTTTTCCAGAAAGTGGCAGGCCTGTAAACCAAATATTAAACGGTTCAATTCGAGTCATCCCCCATCGAACTTTATACCAGGCTCTCTCATGAGCCCAGTACAATCCAATTTTTAAAATACTTTCCAATAAACCTGTAGCGATAGCAAGATCGAGTCGCCCAAAAAAGAGATAGACAATAATCATCGTGGTCATGGTTGCAACAACTCGCCAAGTGACTCCCTTAGCCACAGAGCGTTTATTTGTTTCTTTATACATCTAATGACTTCATTTTTTTCTGCAATTAGCCAAGAATTTGATGATGTTAATTTTCATCATTTTTTTATTTTCTCACAGTATTTGTGCTGGTTTAACAGCGACGATAGTTATCATCGAAGCGAACAATGTCATCTTCACCTAAATAACTACCTGACTGCACTTCAATGATTTCTAATGGCACCCGTCCTGGGTTATGTAGACGATGCTTTTTCCCCACTGGAATATAGGTTGATTCATTTTCAGAGAGTAGCGTAACTTTATCTTCACAAGTGACTTCAGCTGTACCTGTCACTACAATCCAATGTTCGGCACGGTGATGATGCATTTGTAAAGATAGTGATGCACCAGGGTTGACAGTAATTCGTTTTACTTGGAAACGCTCACCATGGTCAATCGAATCATAATGCCCCCAAGGACGATAACATAGACGATGTGTTTCGGATTCTGGGCGTTTCTCTTTGTTTAAACGATTCACAATTTGTTTAACATTCTGGGCACTATCTTTACTGGCGACCATGACGGCATCTGCGGTTTCAACGACGACAATATGATCAAGGCCAAGTACTGAAACCAAGCGATGTTCACTATGAATATAGGAGTTTTGTACCGCATCAATCATTACATCACCTTGCAAGACATTACTATCATCATCTTGCTCGGCACACTCCCATAATGATGACCATGAACCGACATCATTCCAACCTGCATCCAAGGGCACAACAACGGCTTTATCCGTATATTCCATCACGGCATAATCAATAGAATCAGCAGGACAGGATTCGAAGGCATCGCTATCTAGGCGGATAAAGTCTAAATCATTTTGACCTTTAGCCAGTGCTTCACGGCAACTATTAAGAATATCGGGCGAGTACTTTTCTAGTTCTGTAATTAAGGTCGAGGCCTTAAATAAGAACATGCCGCTATTCCAGTAATAGTTTCCTGAAGCAACATAATTAATCGCCGTATCTAAATCAGGCTTTTCAACAAAGGCTTTGACCTTACTAACCGTGTTCTTCTCATCTGTTTGGATATAACCATATCCGGTATTAGGGGAGCTAGGCACAATACCAAATGTCACTAATAAGCCTTTTTCAGCTTCAATTTTGGCAAGGTCAATTGCGTGATGAAAAGCAGGAATATCATTAATGACATGATCAGCAGCTAAAACCAGCAAAATAGGATCGTTATCCGATACCATCGCTTGTAATGCAGCAATCGCTAATGCCGGAGCCGTGTTTTTACCGAACGGTTCAAGCAGTATGGTTGAATTACTACAGTCTAATTGTTGTAATTGTTCTGCAACCATAAAACGATGATCATTATTGCAAACAACAAGGGGGGATTGCAGCTCGTCTAAACCTGATAATCGAACTAAGGTTTCTTGAAACATCGTTTTTTCGCCAAACAAGGCTAAAAATTGTTTAGGTTTATGTTTGCGTGATAAAGGCCATAAGCGTGTTCCGCTTCCGCCCGACATAATAACTGGGATCATCGGTTTACCCTATTCAGTATATTGCTAAAATGTTTCATTCTGATGCCATTGCCATGCCGTGTTAATAATATCTTTAATCTCAGTATATTCAGCCTGCCAGCCTAATACTGTTGTCGCTTTAGTTGAGTCAGCCACTAATACTGCAGGGTCACCAGCACGTCTAGGTTCGATATAGTAAGGAATTGCACTACCCACTACTTGTTCAGCCGCTTTAATCACATCTAAAACACTAAAGCCCGATCCATTGCCCAAGTTAAACGCAAATGCACCATGATTATCGTTTAGATATTGCCCGGCTAACAAATGAGCAGAAGCAAGATCAGCGATATGCACATAGTCTCGCACGCAAGTGCCATCGGCAGTTGGATAATCATCACCAAATACTTTTAATCGACCTTGATCAGACTTTAAAATCGATTTAAGTATATTAGGTATGAGATGAGTTTCAGGTTCGTGGCGTTCACCAATATCAGCATCCGGATCAGCACCACAGGCATTAAAGTAACGTAGGCAAACGGACTTCAATCCAAAGGCGGTAAAGTAATCTTGCAGAATATCCTCAACCATTTTTTTAGACTGGCCATAAGGATTGATCGGTTGTCTTGCTTGAGTTTCATCAATTAAATCAACTGATGGAATACCAAACACCGCTGCAGTCGATGAAAACACCAGTTTATCATGCCCCGTTTCAACCATTTTATCGAGTAAATTAAGCGTGCCCATCACATTATTACGGTAATAACTATCAGGCTGCTTGACCGATTCACCGACAAGAGATTTAGCACAAAAATGAATAATGAGATTAAATGAACCATGCTCAGAAAAAAGCGAGTCTAAATCGGCTTTATTGAGAATATCGCCAACAACAAGGGGACCCCATTTAACAGCGGGCTTATGGCCTGTACTAAGGTTGTCAAACACAACAACCTCATGTCCCTGTGATGCTAATAATTTGCACATGTGCGAGCCAATATAGCCTGCTCCACCTAAAACGAGAACCTTCACTCACTCCACTCCCTAAAATTAGTCATAAATTTCCTAGTCACTGCCAAACAAATCACGAGCATAAACTTTACTTTCGACATCTTTGATTTGGTCGACTAATCTCAACCTATCCCAGTGGTTACCATTTTCATTTTAACGCATGTTTTAGCCTTGTTGGTAACTACCATCCTGCACATGCTGACACCAATCTTGGTTATCTAAATACCATTGCACTGTTTTCCTGATACCACTGTCAAAGGTTTCTAGTGGCCTCCAATTTAATTCTTTAGCTATCTTACTGGCGTCAATCGCATACCGTACATCATGGCCAGCTCTATCCGTTACAAAGGTGATTAAGCTTTCAAAACCACCTGGATTCCCGCCTGCGCGGGAATGACCGTTATCTGCTGCCAATTCTTCCAATAATTCACAGATAGTTTTGACTACATCAATATTTTGTTTCTCGTTATGACCACCAATATTATAAGTTTCAGCTATTTCACCGGTAGTAGCTACCAACACTAAAGCTCTGGCATGGTCTTCAACATACAGCCAATCTCGGATTTGATTGCCTTTGCCATAGACCGGTAAGGGTTTACCTTGTAAGGCATTGAGAATAACCAGTGGGATCAGCTTTTCAGGAAAATGAAAAGGACCGTAGTTATTAGAACAATTAGTGATGATGGTCGGCAGATTGAAGGTTCTATTCCATGCGCGAACCAGGTGGTCAGAACTGGCTTTTGATGCAGAATACGGTGAGCTTGGGGCATATGGTGTTGTTTCGGTGAACAAGTCATCGGTACCTTCTAGGTCACCATAGACTTCATCGGTTGAGATGTGGTGGAAACGAAAGCCTGATTTTTTCTCTGCTTCTAGGCTCGTCCAGTAAGTTCTTGCCTGTTCCAATAAGGTATAGGTGCCAACAATATTGGTTTGAATAAAATCACCCGGTCCATCAATTGACCTATCAACATGTGATTCTGCAGCAAGGTGCATGATGATATCAGGTTGATATTGCTCAAAAACACGCTGCACTTCTTTAGCATCACAAATATCAACCTGCTCAAAACGGTAACGTGGGTGTTCGCTGACAAAGATAAGTGACTCTAGGTTACCTGCATAAGTCAGCTTATCAACGTTAATAACGTGATAGTCAGTATCATGGATTAAATGTCTGATAACAGCTGAGCCAATAAAACCGGCACCACCGGTAACTAGAATGGTCGTCATGATGAGAGTTCCTGTTGTGCGAGTTTGTTTAGACAGTGCTGTAGTGACTGTTTCCAGTAAGGAACAGATACATTATAGCGTTGCTTTATTTTAGCTTTATTGAGCAGGCTGTAATGAGGGCGCTTTGCCGGTGTTGGGTAATCTTTCGTTTCAATGGGGCTGACATCACAGTTGATCTTACTTAGTTCAAATATCGCTTTAGCAAAGTCATACCAACTGCATACACCTTCATTACTGTAGTGATACAGTTCACTGGCAAATTCAATTTGCTTGAACGTGTCACTAGTCACTATAGTCATAATGGCTTCAGCTAAATCATGGGCATAAGTCGGCGTACCTACTTGATCAAAAATAACATTAAGTGCATCGCGTTCTTGACCTAGTTTCATCATGGTTTTGACAAAATTATTACCATATTTGGAATACACCCAGCTAGTGCGAATAATAAGGGCGTTGCTTGGCATCGTTGCTAATAAGGCTTGCTCACCTTTAAGCTTGGTTTCACCATAGACACTTTGCGGTGCAACTCTATCGGTTTCAGTATACGGTCGATATTGCGTGCCGTTGAATACATAATCGGTTGAAATATGAATGAGCTTGGTCTTGTGTTGTGTAGCAATTTCGGCGAGCTGTTTAATGGCAAGATGATTAAGCTTGTCTGCAAGTTCGGGCTCGGACTCGGCTTTATCTACAGCTGTATGACCGGCACAATTGATAATCAGGTCAAATTGATGCTGTTTGAAAAAGTCATCAATACTATTGGCGTCACTCAAATCCATGTCGGCACGATTAGCAAAGGTAAACACCGTGTTTGGATAGTTACTGGCAATGCTAACTAATGATTGGCCTACCTGGCCACTACTGCCCGTGACTAAAATCGTTTTTATATCAGGCATAGTAATTTGTTGCGTAGTCAAAACAGTCAGCTAGTTCGGCAAATGAAGGTTGTTTAGTATCTTTATCGGATAAAGACAAACTGTCTGTTGGCAATAACCAGTCGATGTTCAGTTTTTCATCTTCAAAAGCAAGGCCACGATCACATTCAGGTGAGTAATAATTATCTACTTTATAAGCAAAGGTGGCAGTATCAGTGAGCACAATAAAACCATGGGCAAAGCCACGTGGAACAAACATTTGTTTTTTGTTCTCACCCGATAGTTCAACCGCAACATGCTGGCCAAACGTAGGGCTCCCCTGTCTAATATCAACGGCGACATCTAATACGCTACCCTCAATCACACGAACCAGTTTACTTTGAGCATGCGGTGCTAATTGAAAATGTAGACCACGTAAAACCCCTTTCGATGATTTAGACTCATTGTCTTGGACAAAGTGAACTTTATAACCCAAGGCCTGTTCAAGTTTATCTTGACGAAACGTTTCGACAAAATAACCGCGATGGTCACCGTGTACTTTAGGCTCGATGACAAAGACATCAGGGATAGCTTGTGGAATGAATTGCATCGTTAAAAGCCTTCTTCTGCACGTTTCAATAAATATTGGCCATATTGGTTTTTAGCTAAAGGCTCTGCCAAGGCAATCAATTGTTGTTTAGAAATATAGCCTTGTTCAAAAGCGATCTCTTCCAAACATGCCACTTTTAAACCTTGGCGTTTTTCAATCGTCTCGATAAATTGGGCGGCTTCTAATAAGCTTTCATGAGTGCCGGTATCAAGCCACGCATAGCCGCGCCCCATTAACTCAACTTTAAGACGTTGCTCAGCAAGATAAGCTTGATTCACCGAGGTGATTTCTAATTCACCACGATGTGACGGAGTGATTTTCTTAGCTTTTTGAATCACATCATTCGGGTAGAAATAAAGCCCCGTGACCGCATAATTACTTTTAGCTACCTTAGGTTTTTCTTCTATGCTAATCACATTACCTGACGCATCAAATTCAGCGACACCATAACGTTCTGGATCAGCAACCCGATAACCAAATACCGTGGCTTTATTTTCAGCTTGAGCATTGTGAACAGCAGTCGATAAGAGCCCGGTCAAATCATGACCATGATAAATATTGTCACCTAACACCAAACACACATCATCATCGCCGATAAAGTCTTCACCTAATATAAAGGCTTGCGCCAAACCATCAGGCGATGGCTGAATTACATACTCAAATGACATGCCTAACTCGGTACCGTCACCTAATAAACGCTGAAAGCTTGACTGATCTTCAGGTGTCGTAATAATCAACACCTCTTTAATACCTGCTAACATCAGTACTGATAAAGGGTAATACACCATCGGTTTATCGTAGATAGGAACAAGCTGTTTAGATACACCTCGTGTTATCGGATACAAACGAGTACCACTGCCTCCAGCTAAGATAATTCCTTTCATATTGTTCCTCTCAAACCTATTCGCAACTATCATGCTATAAAGTAGCAATCATAAAAATACTGTTCATATTTATTGCTGCACATAATACCTTGTTATCAGCTATATTCAAAAGGGTAAAGCAGTTATTCAAGCGAGCAAAAATAACAGCCATTTTCAATATGGCTATACAATACTGTGAACAGCGTCACAATATTGTATAATTCAGAGCATTACCTGAACTTATGAACTATAGAACAACAGGCTCTCAACAAAATCCTGTTCCTTAGTACTAAAGTACAATAGGAAAAATTCTGCACATATCGTAACATTTACGGATTGAACTAATATTTTAAGGACTTCTGAAGTGAAAAAAACAGTTTTAGCATTAGTAGCTTTTTTCATAACCACAATAACACCGGCCACATTTGCGGCAACCACTGTTGTTGAAGACTACTCTGGTATTGCATATAAATATGCAAATACAGACAGTAGTTTTTTAGCTCAAGCCGACCCTATCGATGCAGCGTACTACTGGTCAGGATCTAATATTTCTGGAGATGATGCTCCCACGTTTACATCTGATTTAAATGATTTCTTTAACAGCTCAGACACTAAAGTTGGTGCTTTCGATATCGACTATACTGGCTTCACTTTCTCATTTAATACTGCAGTTAAAACAGATGGTAGCGGATATGAGAACCCTATCGATGCCAAAATAAAAGGTGTTCTTTTAAAACAATCAACAAATAGTTTATTAATAACCTTTACTGATTTTACTGGTCCACTATATTGGAATACACTTTTTGCTACAAATAAGAACGATAAGATAACAGGCTCTCTTACCGGCACCGATGCTATTTCACACTATGTTTTACTAGATGTCGCTGCTGTTCCGTTACCAGCTGCACTTTGGTTATTTGCACCGGCATTAATCGGTTTAATGGGCTTACGTCGCAAAGCAGGCTCAACTGCCGCTTAACGAACGACAGCAACACAATATATAATGAAAGCCGTAGTGAAATATCACTACGGCTTTTTTTGTTTGTGTGCTTTGACTCAGCCATTCTTAATCGCCCACCACAACATTCCTTGCCGAGTCGGATAGACAGAGTCTCTTAATCAACTAAACTACCAAGGTGCTAAATGCCCGCTTTATTCAAACAACGGTTAACTTGGATGCCTACTATATGGGGCTTTCTGCTTATCACCATAGTTATAATCTTCGGCATCATTGCCACCGACTCACTAAACTATGATAAATACCAGTGGTGGAAAACGAGTTCAGGAGCCAAGTCCGTACTGACAGAAACCATCGGTTTAATGTGGATAACGTGCTATTTTAATCCTGGTGAAAAACATTCCCACCAAGAGAAATGGGGAGAACATATTACTCCCCCCTAATCATTCAAGTTGCAGATTTAGCCAAAAAAACCTCGTTCGTCCTGCATTGTGTGGGTTGAAACCCAACCCACACAATTGTTGAGACCCTTTATCGTAGGTCGGATTTCAATCCGACATCGGGCTGGCGCTTTAATATGATATCTGAGTATTCGAAGAACCTGGGTATAATCCTTGTCCTAGAACTATTTAAGCAACGCCGTTACTTTTGATTTTGTTGTCATATCACCCTGTTGGTCCGCAAGCTCTCCAGCACGAGTTAAATAAGTCTCAGCATCTTCTTTATTACCTTGTTTTACCAACACTGCACCAAGGTGGTAATTAAATACAGCAACATCAGGTGAAAGAGAAACAACCCGTTCTAAAATGCTTTGAGCTTGGTCCAAGTTCCCCAACTGTACATTTACCCATGCGTAAGTATCAAGATAGTAAGGTTCAGTCGATTTTTTAAAACGCTCAGATAAACTTAACGCCTTGGCAATATTTTCTGGTGAGTTGAACTGATCGGTATAAAGGCTAGCCAAATTATTAATGGCTGGCTCAATGCTGTCATCTTTTGCCAACACGGCTTCATATAATGATTTCGCTTTTTCATAATCCCCATTTTGTTCAAATGCAGAAGCCAACTGTAGGGAGAGATAGTTATTACCTGGATTTTTATCTAATCCACGTTGATAGCTAGCAACCGCTTTAACGGGCATATTCTGAGCATAATATACTGAAGCCATTACACTATAGCCACCTAGCCACTTTGGCTCAATATTCAAACCTTTTTCTAATACAGCTAATGATTTATCCCATTGTTTATCTTGTGCATGCACATTAGACAGCACTGCATACCCCGCCAATTGTTTTGGGTTTGTCACAACAAATTCTGCTAAATAATCTAATAACTGTTGTTTTTGTTGCAATTGCGTATAACTAAAAGCTAAGCCTTGTAAAGCTCGCGTCATATCTGGACGAAGTGCTAAAGCAGACTTATATTCTTCAACCGCCGTGTCGTAATATTCTTGGCCCTGAGAAATGCGTGCAGTCAGGTAATAAGCAAGTGCAGACTCTTTATTACTGCCTCTTATTGTCTCAACAACAGTTTCCGTTCCTAACCAATCTTTTTTCAAAATTCTAACTTGAGCCAATGCTTGCAAAATAGCTTCATTATTAGGGTCTTGTTTCAACGACTTTAGCAATACATCTTCAGTACGATTCAAGTCACTTGATTTCATTAAGCTATTTGCAACAGATAAGGCCGCAACGGTATTACCAGGGTTTACTGTTAATGCTTGACGGAAGTTATCATCAGCCAGTTCACTAGATCCACTATTCATATAAGCCTGTGCCAATAGCACTAATGCTTGATCAGATTCAGGATTATTACGTAACACCACACGTAAATTAGTGACAGCAGTGTCAATATTTTTATTCATAATCTCGAGTCGTGCTTTTAACAGCAGTGCAGACTCATCTTCTGGAGCCGAGGCTAACACCGTGTTTAAAATATCAGCTGCAGAGATTGCATCACCTTTTTGAAAATTAATACCCGCTAAGGCCACTAGAGCCTTACGACCACTATTGCCTTCAGGGTCTAAATTAGCAAGTTTCTCTAAGTCAGCAATAGCCTGTTCAACTTGATCATTAGCTAATAACAACTGTACTTTTGATAAACGTAAATCATAGTTTTCTTTATCCTGTGAGATATAGGTATCCAACAGTGTGATTGCGTGTTGTGGCTCTTTAGTTTTAACCAGTGACACCAATAATAGTTTTGCTTGAGCATCAGCAGGATGGCTGGCAATAAAGTCAGTTAATACTTGTTTCGCATCAGCATAGCGATCTTGCATATTAAGCAATTTTGCTAATGACACCGCCACCCAATTTGCATCCGGCTGAGATAGTAATAAACCTTTGTAGCTCTGCTCCATCTCAGCATAATTTTTTTGCCCTTCCAAAATAGACAACTTAATCATGGTCAATGGCAATTCGTCTGGATTCGCTTTTAGTGCTATTTCTAATACGGCAAGTGCTTGTGCTGATTTACCTTGTTTATTCAATACCAATGTTTTAACTGAGATAGCTTCAATATTTGTCGCATCAATCGCTAAGGCTTGTTCGATTTCATTAAGTGCACTGCCATAGTTTTCTTGTTTCATATTGATCGACGCACGTAAAACATGTGCCAACACATTTTCATTATTCGCAGCTAATACGGCAGATGCTTTTTCCATCGCAATATCAAAGTTACCAGCTAATAGATGAATCTGACCTAGCTTCAGAATCGCATCATAGTGTGTCGGGGCTAGTTTTTCAACACGTGATAAGTTGCCAAACATGCCTTTCCAGTTTTGTGACTTTTCATCAATTAAGGCTAATTGATAATAAGCTTCAGCCGTTTCAGGTTCAACCTGAATTGCATTACGAAATTCTAAACGTGCTTTGTCAACTTTTCCTTCTGCCATTAACGCCTTACCACTTGCCAGAAATTTTTCAGCGCTACCCTCTGATGAACCACATGCAGCCAAAACACCCACTATTATGCCTGCGATTAAAGTACGTTTTAATGAGATCATCTTCTTTTTCCTAATCTAAAATATAGTTGTTTAATTCAGGCTCAGCTTCAGCCATAAATTCAATTAATCGTTCATCCGCTTCAGCTAGTGACTCATTCTCAGCCACATTGGTCACCACGCGCACCAACGAACCATCTGTTCTATTTTTTATAATAGAGTCGATGAATAAATACCATTTATTAATATATTCATTGGCAACAGTTCGACCATGTCCTTGAAACCAGTAATATACTAACTGTCGTTGGTTATCTTTTTTGATCACTACTCTATTGAGAGGATGACCACCAACAGTTAATCGTTTCAGATCAGCTATTTCCCAGCCACCACCAGGAATACACACGCGCGGTGAGTGAGGTGACACACCTTTTCGTTGTGACTGATAATAAGCCACGTAAAAATTAACAGCCTGTCGCTGTTCATTTTCATAATTCACTAATAAATAATCCGTCATCCCGAGTTTTTCAACCACTTGTGAATCCAGTTTGTCATGCTTACCTTTCCAAGTCGTGAGCTGAGTTGGAAAGGTCACAAAGGCCACATGGCCGGGGTAGACTTCAACACGTTTTTCTAAAAACTGAGCTGATGCATAGGCTAGCGCTAGCAAAATAATCGTAATTACTAACGGCTTACTTGTCGCGCTAGACTGGCTAGAATCATTAGAGTTAATATTCGTCTCAGGCACGGCCACCACACCAAACACTGAAGCTAATGAACTATGTTTATTAGTCAGTTTCTCCATCAGCCAAACTAATAATACTAATATGACTGAGCACGCCATAAAAATGATCCAGCCTTCAAAATCATGCAGAAATCCCTCTGCCATCGAAATGCCCCAGTTATCGACCATGACACCAATAGCGCCAATACGGAAACTATTCATTAATATAGTGATCGGAATGGTAGCGAGAAAAACAACTGAACGTTTCCAGAATGCGGCTTGATAAAAATAAGCGGCGATAAAACCAAGACTCATTAAGGGAAATAAATAACGTAAACCACTACACGCTTCAACCACTTGTAATTGAAATACGCCAAGATCAATTACATTACCTTCAAGATAAACAGGGATATTAAACCAACGGATAAAACTCACACCCAGCGATGAAGATATCAGTTGTAATTTAGCCGTCAATACCACCTCAACGACATACGGTAATGGAATAGCGAATAAAAGTAACAATATCGGCGCAGCAGTATATTTAGTCGCACGACCAATTGTTACTAGCGACAGACCAACTAACAATAAAACAAAGGAGTATTGAATCAATAAGAATAAGGCACTGATTTCACCAACAATAAATAGACTAATTGCGGCTAAAATAACAGCAACACCTGACCACAGTGGTGGCCCCATTGAGGCTTTAATCAGCCCTGCTTTCTCCCATAATATATACAATGAAACAAATGGGATTAAAAAACCATGGCTATATTCTTCTTGATTACCCCAGCGAAATACGGCTTCAGCTAAACCATTCCAATATGCCAATACGGCTAATATAAGTGCCGTAAATAATAATCCAGTCTGTTTCGTCGTTAACAAAAGTGTATCCTTATTGCTGAAGTTCAGTATTCATTTAATTAGCTAAACGTAAATCGGGTAAGTACATTATTTAGTCTCAAAATACGATTAATCCTGCTTGGCACATGACACAAAGTAAGTTGATAGCCACTTTCATTTAAGTCCCGTTGGAATAACAGCAGTGTACCAATAAAAGCACCATCAATGTAGTTCAGATCTGCACAATCAATGACAATATCAGATTCAGCTGAAACT
>Ga0209495_1000928_pt1 | contig 21319 bp, 20 predicted proteins | sample EN1Hudsemesocosm_FD_184629 | JGI IMG/M metagenome (GOLD analysis project Ga0209495, IMG submission 184629) | Methane-oxidizing microbial communities from mesocosms in the Hudson Canyon - EN1E Hudson Canyon (SPAdes) (version 2) | ecosystem: Environmental > Aquatic > Marine > Cold seeps | place... | reverse complement strand
AACTCAACTAAATTCTTCATGCCTGTTCCTTGTTTAAATCAGATGTTTTTTGGTCGAAAGATCTGATCTTGGAACAGGCATTTAGTTCCATTGCTTAAACAGGATTGAGGTTACATAGTCCCAACATACGATCTTGTATGTCAATTTCGGTATAGGCCTTTTCAATGAAATCCTTAACACAACATGACAAAGCGTTGTTCAATTGGGTATTTAACCTTACAAACAATAGAGATTGCCGTTGGATAAAATGGATATCAAAAACAGGTGATGGCCATCTTTATCTTGTACTTGGCGTAATGCTTTGGTGGTTGGAACCAAAGAATGGAGCATTGTTTCTTTATTCCGGACTATTAGCTTACATGTTAGAAATTCCTGTTTATTTATCGCTGAAAAATAGTTTAAAACGAGAACGCCCCTGTCTTCACATGAGTGAATTCAGAGCCCATATCGTGCCATCAGACAAATTTAGTTTACCCTCTGGTCACACTGCTGCGGCCTTTCTAATGGCATCTTTACTAGCCTATTTTTACCCCAGCTTAAGTGTCTTAGCTTATGTGTGGGCATGTTGCATAGGTGGCTCTAGAGTGCTTTTAGGAGTTCACTATCCCAGCGACATCCTTGCTGGAGCACTATTAGGAATGACTATTTTCGGAATTAGTTTAGTAATATTTTAAGGTAAAACATCTGCCAAATAATTGATTATCTAAGTAGTAAACGGGAAATGGAAACTTTGCCAATGCTAGAGCAGCAATAAATACGTAGTTAATTTAGGTAGTGAGTACTTACATTATGTAAAATCATTTATAAACCCTTAACAAATATTTTTGTACGAGTATTAGATTTAGACGTTATTGAAAATTAGCAAACAAGTGAAACAGCCGAGAGAATTCTGTTTTCCTCAACTTCCAATATATTGATTTATAGATTGGTTGCTGGAAAAACAAAGGAAGGATACCTAAGAGTTATGTCGGCAAGTAAGTTTTCTGCCTTCATTCAATCATCATATCCCCAAGTTTCATTGTTAATATAGCGCACTAAAAACAAACCTTCGGTTAATCAGCTGCAATTTTTGATCTTGGTTATTTCATATTGCATAAAATAACCCATTCTACGCCTCATCCCTCTTTGTTTTTACTCTCGGTAATGACATGATTACGGCCTAAAAATTAAGGGGTTGTTATAATGGCAAATAGAATAAATGTAAAACTGGTTGGCTTAGCTTTATTGGCAGTATTCATGCTCACTGCCTGTGGTCAAAAAAGTGCTTTATATTTGCCTGAAGAGCCTGTCACAAACAACACCATACCGGACTCAATACCATCAACTGAGTCTGTTGAAGAAGGAAAAGATTGATATGGACTACTTCGCCTATAAAAATCAACAACTGTTCGCAGAAGACGTAGACCTTGAAACCGTAGCGCAAACTTACGGCACCCCCTGTTACGTATACTCAAAAGCGACCATTGAACGACATTGGCATGCATTTGATAAGGCCGCTGGTAGTCAGCCTCACTTAATTTGTTACGCAGTTAAAGCCAATTCAAATTTAGCGGTATTAAATGTGATGGCCAAACTAGGGTCGGGGTTTGATATTGTTTCAGGGGGGGAGTTAACCCGCGTGTTAAAAGCAGGTGGAGATCCAAGTAAAGTGGTGTTCTCAGGGGTCGGAAAAACACATGCCGAAATAGCCCTAGCTTTACAGCATAATATTAAGTGCTTTAATGTCGAATCACGTAGTGAATTAGCGCGTATTAATGAAGTCGCAGAGCAATCTGGCAAAAAGGCCCCAATTTCGATTAGGGTCAACCCTGATGTCGATGCTAAGACTCATCCCTACATATCTACAGGCTTAAAAGACAACAAGTTTGGGGTCGAACGGCAACAAGCAGTAGAAATTTATCAATATGCCCATAGCCTACCTTTTTTAAACGTTGTCGGAATTGATTGTCACATTGGCTCCCAACTCACCGAACTGGCACCTTTTGTTGATGCGTTAGATATATTGCTGGCATTAATTGATGAGCTTGACGAAAAACAAATCCATATACAACATCTTGATGTAGGGGGGGGCTTAGGTGTCACTTATGACGATGAAAAACCACCTCATCCAGACCAGTATACGCAAGCCATCGCCGAACGGTTGCAGGGTAGAGAGAAACTATTGCTGATATTCGAACCTGGCCGAGCAATAATGGCTAACGCCGGTGTGTTATTAACTAAGGTCGAGTTTCTAAAACAAGGTGCAGAGAAAAACTTTGCTATTGTTGATGCTGCGATGAATGACCTTATTCGACCCGCACTATACTCAGCGTGGCAAAATATCATACCTGTTAATATGAGCCTTGAAAGACCCAAAGCCGTTTACGACATAGTAGGTCCCATTTGCGAGACTGGCGATTTTCTTGGCAAAAACCGAGAGTTAACTATCGCTCCTGACGATTATCTGGCAGTACGTAGTGCAGGTGCATATGGTTTCGCTATGGCATCTAACTACAATAGCCGTTGTAGGGCCGCAGAAGTGTTGATTGATGGAAACAAAATGCATTTAGTCAGAGAACGCGAGAAAATAGAGCAATTATTTGAGAGTGAGCACATACCAACTTAAGTATTGCTCAAGCGTTTAAACATTAATTTAATAAATAATGCGATTATTTAGCCTGTATCTAGTTAAAGACATAGTCAGTCTTTCACTGAAATGATATAACTATTTTTAGAATATTTAATACGTATTTAGCAGTGCGTGTTAATAATAATTTTAGCTAAGTAGTCGCAATGCAAATCCAGTTTTCAAAGATGCATGGTCTGGGAAATGATTTTGTTGTTATTGATAATGTAACGCAAAACGTATTTTTTTCTAAAGAGAAGATCCAACAACTCTCAGACAGAAATTTTGGTATCGGGTTCGATCAACTTTTAATGGTTGAGCCTCCTTATGATCCCGACCAAGATTTCCATTACAGAATATTTAACGCAGATGGCACTGAGGTATCTCAGTGCGGTAACGGCGCACGTTGTTTTGCTCGTTTTGTAAAAATGAAGGGGTTAACCAACCGCAATAAGATTGTGGTTAGTACTAAATCTGGTCGTATGGTTCTCTATTTAGAGAAAGACGGACAGGTTACAGTGAATATGGGTGTACCCGAATTTGAACCTAACTTAGTGCCGATCAAAGCCAATAAGCGTGAAAAAGTTTATATATTAAGAGCAAAAGAACAAACGTTTTTTTGCGGTGCAGTTTCTATGGGTAATCCACATTGCGTGCTGTTGGTGGACGATGTGCAAACAGCAGATGTTGAAACAATGGGTCCCTTGCTTGAGAAACACGAACGTTTTCCCGAAGGCGCAAACGTTGGTTTTATGCAGATAATTAATCACAGTCATATTAAGCTACGTGTTTTTGAAAGGGGTGCAGGAGAAACATTAGCCTGTGGCAGCGGAGCATGTGCTGCAGTGGCCGTAGGTCAATTACAAAATAGATTAAGTAAAGATGTACGAGTTGATTTGCCCGGTGGAAGTTTAAAAATACGTTGGCAAGGCAATGACAATGTATTAAAAATGACTGGCGCCGCTGAGCATATTTTTGATGGATATATAAACCTATGAGTAAAGAGTCGCAAAAATAAAATGGATACAACGACTGCATATGAATCTGAAGACCTAATTGCCGCTGAACAAGTAGCTGCTTACCTGCTTGAAAATCCTGATTTTTTCGTTCAGTTTCCACAACTCATTGAGAAAATCAATATCCCCCATGCACATAAAGGTAGTGTGTCCTTGGTGGAGCTACAAAGCGAACAGCTACGCAAAAAAGTCAGAGGTTTGAGCCATAAGTTGAATCAATTAATTACTATCGCTAAACAAAATGAAGCCATTTATCGTGTCTATGCTGATTTGAATTTACGCATTTTAAAGGCGACTAATCTTGACGATCTTAAATTTATTTTAGAAGAGGTTATTCAAGAAAATCTAAAGTTAGCATCTGTAAGCTTAAAACCTTTCAAAGGTGCCCATGCCTTACCTGAAATTCAACAACGTCTTTTTATCGAAAAACGGTTTAAAAGACAGAAGTTTTTCTTTGGTCGTTTAAGTGATCATGAACGCAAGTTACTGTTTGCTGACCAAGACGCTAATTCCGTAGCTTTATTGCTCATTGGGGATTTAGGTGAGCTTGGAATTTTAGCAATAGGTAGTAAAGATCCTGGACACTTCAACCCTGAAATGGATACTTTATTGATCACGCAACTGCAGCAATTTTTAGGTATCATGCTGCCTAAAATGCTGACTTACTGACCAATAAAAATGTTAAAGCCAAGCATAGGGGCTGTTGTTTTTTCATATGTCACCGAGATTTTCCTCAAAATGTCCTCAATCAAGGCAAAACCTGTGAAGTTTGGCCATCCAAATAAACAGGTTTAAACGCCGAGTGAGGGCGTTTTGAAGAAAACCCTAAAGGGCTGGGCCATTTATTCGCCTACCTTCGTTGTTTACCTTTCGTTTAGAAAAACTAAACTTTAAGGCAAACGCCTTGCTATCCAAATAAATGACCTCAGTCTCGAGGATATATGAAAGAACAACAGCCCCTATATTCTTGGTTAGAAAAATATCTGGCGTACTTGAGGTACGAAAAAAACCTAGCTAACAATTCGATTGATAATTATCACCGTCAGTTAAGCGCAGCTTTTATTAAACTTGATATAGAAAGTTGGAAAAAATTCGATACGTCTGATGTACGAAATATCCTAAACGAGGCGCGTAAAAGTGGTCTCAGTTCTCGCTCAATGGCCTTACGTTTATCATCAATCCGTGGATTTTGTGCCTTTCTTGTTCAACAAGGTCAACTAACACAGAATCCAGCAGCATCCATTCAAGCCCCCAAACAAGCCAAACCATTGCCTAAACAATTGAATGTCGATGAAATGCATCAATTGCTAGATATAAAAGACAATGATCTTCTAGCTATACGCGATAAAGCCATGATGGAACTTATGTATAGTTGCGGCCTTCGATTATCTGAATTAGCTAATCTAAATATCAAAAGTATTCAACCTGATGGGCAACTAAGGGTCATAGGTAAAGGCAATAAAGAACGCCTATTACCAATTGGTCGGATTGCTTTGGAGGCTCTAAATATCTGGCAAAAAATTAGACCAGAATTAGCAACCAGTGACGAACAAGCATTATTTGTTAGTATGCTCAAAAATAGAATTGGCACGCGGCAGATAGCTAAACGTATGAAGTTATGGGCTACTCGGCAAAATCTAGAGCAATCTGTTAACCCACACAAACTAAGACATAGCTTTGCCACTCATGTTCTAGAGTCAAGTTCAGATTTAAGGGGGGTGCAAGAATTATTAGGCCACGCTAACTTATCGACAACCCAAGTGTATACCCACTTGAACTTTCAGCATTTGGCCCACGTATATGACAGTGCTCACCCTAGAGCCAAGAAGTCAAAGTAACCTTTCAACCTTAAAAGAACATATAGTCCTAAATGATTTATTATAAAAAACTTAAACCCATTCAAGCGATAACGTTCGATTTAGACGACACTCTTTATGAAAATACAAGTGTGATTGTTAAAGCAGAACAGTCATTGATTGAATTAATGCACAACCAATATCCTGCAACTAGAAAAGTAGACAAGAGCTTTTGGCGGTCTCAACAAAAAGCACATATTTTATCTAAACCACTGCTAAAAAACGATATGGGTGAATTGCGACGACTATCACTTGAGTCAGGTTTTAAAGCATTAGGCTTGTCGGGCAATGAGTTAAAAACCGCGACCAATAGGTGTTTTGAACACTTTTATTTTCAAAGAAGTAACTTTAAATTAAATGGAAACATTCATTCTTTATTAAAAACATTGTCGGATAAACTACCTTTAGTGGCAATTACCAACGGTAATGTGGACACAAACCAAATTGGGCTTGAAGGGTATTTTAGTGCCTGTTTTAAAGCTAGCGTGAGATTACCCATGAAACCTAACATAGCCATGTTTGATGCTGCACAAGCCCACCTAAACATCCCTCATGGAAATATTTTACATGTAGGCGATAACTTGCCAAAAGATGTGTATGGAGCGATTAAAGCAGGGTTTCAGGCTGCCTGGTATGCGGAAGATAGAAGCATGAACATACGTAATGAAAAAGCCCCAGTTTTACCCCATATTCAGCTAAGTAAATTATCTCAATTACTAGACCTTATATAACTTAATAGCAGGAGGTTTAAAAACCTATAAAGGTATACAGCCTCTAATCTTCCAAAATATTTTGTTGCATACTGTCACAAGGATTTTGACAGGTAGGTTTACCAACAACTTTAGCTGGAATGCCTGCCACTGTGACATGTGCTGGCACGTCACTAAGTACCACGCTACCGGCCCCCACTTTAGCGCCCTCACCTATGCTAATGTTACCCAAAATTTTAGCACCGGCACCTATCATTACCCCTTCACGGACTTTTGGATGACGATCACCCGCTTCGTTACCGGTCCCACCAAGGGTGACAGACTGCATAATCGACACATTATTCTCAATAACAGCCGTTTCACCCACCACTATCCCAGTCGCATGGTCGAACATGACACCTTGGCCAATTTTTGCTGCGGGATGAATATCCACCGAGAACACTTCCGAATTGCGGCTTTGAACAAACAAAGCTAAATCCGTTCGACCAGCAATCCAAAGTTGATGGGCTAATCTGTAGACTTGAATCGCTTGAAAGCCCTTAAAATTAAGTAATACTGTCAGAAAAGAACGCACTGCTGGGTCGCGCTTAAACACAGCTTGAATATCACAAATTGCTGCTTCTACTACTTCAGGATGCATTAAATAGCATTGTTCAAACATTTCCCTGACAGAAAGCGCTCCCATAACATCATCAGCCAGTTTATTAGACAATATAAAACTTAAAGCCGTTTCGAAATTATGATGAGCCAAAATACAAGTATGCACATAACTCGACAGCAATGGTTCTTTCTCAACAAGTTGCTTTGCTTCGTCTTTTAGTTGCTGCCAGAATTCAATACTCATAATTTCTCTGCAATTAGGATTAGGTAATACCTGTTTATATTGGGATGAGTTTAGTGTATTTAAATACAGTGTTACTGATATACTGGAAAAATATTTTTCTAATATATATTTTTGTGTAATGGATGTATCTCGACTTCTTGAACAGTTAAACGACAAACAACGTGATGCAGTGGCAGCTCCTGCTTCTGACATGCTAATTCTAGCTGGTGCTGGTAGCGGTAAAACTCGGGTTTTAGTGCATCGAATTGCATGGTTAATGGAAGTTGAAGGTATTGCCCCATACGGTATTTTGGCGGTGACTTTTACCAATAAGGCCGCCAAAGAAATGCGTGGCCGAATAGAACAATTGCAGGGCAGTGCTCTTAATAGTATGTGGATAGGCACCTTTCACGGTATCGCTCATCGATTACTACGCACCCATCATGCTGACGTGAATCTGCCAGAAAACTTCACAATTTTAGACTCAGACGATCAATACCGATTGATTAGGCGCGTACTTAAAAGCCTTAACCTTGACGAAAAACACTGGGCGCCTAAACATGTACAGTGGTATATCAACGGCAATAAAGACGAGGGGCTACGCCCACAGCATATCGAAACACATGGTGATGCGACGCAACAAAAAATGCGTGAAATTTACCAGACCTATCAGAAAACATGTGACCGAGCTGGGTTAGTTGATTTTGCTGAACTATTACTCAGAGCTCATGAGTTATGGCTAAACAATCCGTCTGTGCTACAACACTATCAAAAACGTTTTAGAGCGATTTTGGTTGACGAGTTTCAAGACACCAACAACATTCAATATGCTTGGTTACGCATACTTGCTGCACCAAGCAACAATATGATTATAGTGGGTGATGACGATCAATCCATTTATGGTTGGCGTGGAGCAAATGTAGAAAACATTCAGCATTTCTTGCGAGACTTTAAGGGCGCGAAAACCATAAGGCTTGAGCAAAACTACCGTTCCACAGGCAACATATTAAAAGCGGCCAATGCTGTTATTGATAATAACCAAGGGCGACTAGGTAAAGAACTGTGGACAGAAGATAGTCAAGGCGAACCTATTTCTTTGTACGCCGGGTTTAATGAGTTAGATGAAGCGCGTTTTAACATATCACGAATAAAAGAATGGCGAGATAACGGCAATGCCTTGTCTGATTGTGCCATTTTATATCGTAATAACGCTCAATCTCGTGTTCTAGAAGAAGCATTATTACAAGAGTCTATCGCCTATCGAATATACGGAGGCCTGCGTTTCTTTGAACGTCAGGAAATTCGTGATGCACTGGGTTATTTACGTTTAATTAATCAAACTATTGATGATGCTGCATTTGAACGAATTGTGAAAACCCCAACTCGAGGTCTTGGTGATAAAACCCTATCACAAATTCGTGAACTAGCCCGTGATGCAGAATTATCCATGTGGGATGCCAGTATACAAATACTCGCAGAAAATCGCCTCACTGGCCGTGCTGCGAATGCTCTCACAGCATTTACCAAGTTAATCACACAACTAGCTCAGGACGTAACAGATCTGCCTTTAGAACAACAAGCTGATCATGTCATCAAACACTCTGGCTTATTTGCTATGTACAAGGCAGAAAAAGGTGAAAAAGCCCAAGCTAGAATTGAAAACTTGGAAGAATTGGTCACTGCCTGCAAACAATTTGTGGTGCCTGAAGAGGCAGACAACATGACACCTATGTCTGCTTTCTTAGCCCATGCATCCCTTGAAGCCGGAGACAATCAAGCAGATAGCCATCAAGACGCAGTACAAATGATGACTATACACACTGCAAAAGGGCTAGAGTTCCCATTAGTGTTTCTGGTTGGGGTAGAAGAAGGTATGTTCCCAAGTCAGATGAGTAACGAAGAACCCGGCAAAATAGAAGAAGAACGCCGTCTTTGTTATGTGGGTATGACTCGAGCCATGCAAAAATTATATATTACTTACGCCGAAAACAGGCGAGTCTATGGTCAGGATAAATATCACACTCCCTCTCGTTTTATTAAAGAAATCCCCACTGATTGCATCGAAGAAGTACGTTTGCGAACAACCATATCCCGACCGGTACAAAATAGATTCACTCCTGTCACGGGACATACAGCTTTCGAATCAACGGGCTTTCAATTAGGCGAAAGAGTATCGCACCCTAAATTTGCCGAAGGCACAGTGTTGAATTATGAGGGCAGTGGAGAACATGCGAGAGTACAAATTAACTTCGATGAATTTGGCAGTAAATGGTTAGTTATGTCATTCGCAAAATTAGAGAAAGTCTAATTTCCCCAGAGCTAGATACGAATTAATCTGCTAAATTAAATTTTTACTATTAGATATTAACCTATGCAACGCAAAGTATTAATAATTGAAGACAGCAAAACGAGTATGACACTTATGCGTAGTCTTATTACCAAGGCTAAATTGCGCCCAGTTTGTACCACTAGCTTAGTGGAAGCCAAACATGTATTTTCCAGTTCAGCCCCAGAAGAATACTTATGTGCCGTAGTCGACTTTAATTTACCCGATGCGCCAAATGGTGAGGCTATTGACTTTGCGATTGATTCTTTTTTACCCACAATAGTAGTAACTGGTTCACTCGATGAATCAACCAGAACTACTATTCTTAATAAAAATGTGGTGGATTACATCCCCAAAGAAAATGCTCAGGTATATGATTACCTGACACGTCTGTTAAATAGATTAGATAAAAATAAAAGGGTCGGGGTGTTGGTAGTTGATGACTCTAGAGTCAGCAGACATTCAATGACAGCCTTACTAAGACGGCACAATTTTATTACCTTCGAAGCCGCTGATGCTGAACAAGGTATTGAATTATTGAAGACTAATTCGAATATTAAGTTGGCAATAATAGACGAAAATATGCCTGGCATGTCTGGTATTCAGATGATTTCTGAACTACGAAAATCTTATTCCAAAGATGACCTCGGTATCATTGGCATTTCTTCGGATACCAAAAGTGGATTGTCAGCACGGTTTATTAAAAGTGGTGCAACTGATTACTTGCATAAACCTTATTGCCACGAAGAGTTTTTCTGCCGGATAATGCAAAATGTTGAGCGTTTGGAAAATATTGAAACCATTAAACGAGTTGCCAACTCGGATTATTTAACTGGTTTACCAAACAGACGGCATTTTTTCACCCGAGTCACCGCTATTCAAAAATACACTCCAAAGTCCCAAAGCCTAGCAATTATTGATATCGATCATTTCAAAAACGTGAATGACACCTATGGTCATGATTGTGGTGATTATACCTTGAAAGAACTTGCTAAATTAGTCGCAGAGTATTTTGTAGATTACACAGCTGCACGATTTGGTGGTGAAGAGTTTTGCGTTTATTTTTCAAATACTGACCCCGAACAAGTGTTGCAGATATTGGAAAACTTCCGACAAGCTATCGAGAATAAATCACTCACTTTTGAAAAACAAAGCTTGTCTTGCACTGTGAGCATAGGTCTAACTCACAAAAGTAAAGGCGGCATAAACGCAATGTTAAGTTTGGCCGATGAACATCTATATCGTGCAAAAAATAACGGCAGAAACTTGGTAATAGGTGATTAATACCAACACTGTAACTAGGGGCTGTTGATCTTTCATATGTCACCGAGATTTTCCTCAAAATGTACTTAATCAAGGCGAAATCTGTGAAGTTTGGTCATCCAAATAAACAGGTTTCAACGCCGAGTAAGTGCGTTTTGAGGAAAACCCTTCGGGCTGGGCCATTTATTCGCCTACCTTCGTCGTTTACCTCTCGTTTAGAATGACTAAACTTCAAGGCAAACGCCTCGGTATCCAAATAAATGACCTCAGTCTCGAGGACGTATGAAAGATCAACAGCCCCTAATCGTTCTTGATTAAAATAACCTTAGTCTTCCGATAAGTCCTATAGGAATCATAAACATAAATCAGCAAAGCAGACCAAACGAATACAAAAGTTATCACTCTCGCATTATCAAGAGGCTCCAGATAAAGCATGACTGCTAGTAGAAACATAATACTTGGACCAATATATTGGAAAAAACCTAAAGTGGTGTAACGAATACGTCTGGCAGCGGCAGTAAAACATAACAATGGGGCGGTAGTCACCACGCCAGCAAGCAACAAAATAACATTCAGATCCACAGTATTGGCTATCATGTTGCCGCTCGAAGTATCTGCAATTAGCCAATACAATAGAGCAAAAGGCAACATCATACTGCTTTCAATTAATAATCCAGGCATAGATTCGACCGCCACTTTTTTACGCAACAACCCATAAATACTGAAGGTAATGGCCAAAGTCAGGGCTATCCAAGGGACCTTGCCGTATGAAAAAATAAGTATAGACACTCCCATTAAAGCCACAAAAACAGCAAGCAACTGCAACCTAGTTAGACGTTCTTGCAAGAACAAACGTGCTAACAAAACATTAAATAGTGGGTTGATGAAATAACCTAAACTGGCATCAAGTAAGTGGTTGTTATTTACCGCCCAAATAAACAAAAGCCAATTAACGGCTAACAATAAACCACTTATCAGTAACGTCTTAAGAATTTTTGGGTCTCTAATTGCTGCTCTTACTTGGCTAAACTTTTTTCGGACAAATATCAACACACACAACACAAGCACGGACCAAACGATCCGGTGCATGACAATTTCTAAAGCAGGCACGCTAGTTAATAACTTAAAATACATGGGCGCAACGCCCCACATTGAATATGCGGCTAACGCAAAAAGAACACCCGATTTAAGAGATTTTTCGTTCAACGGTTTGACCTAGGATAACTATTAGATAATATTGCGCGGAGTGTGGGGGAAGCAAAGTGCAAATGCAAATGATAAAGGGGCTGAATAAATGAAGCTATGCTGGGAAGTGTTTTGGCGATTCCTGCTACTAGGTTGCATTAGTTTTGGAGGTCCTGCGGCACATATCGGCTATTTTCAACACACTTTTGTACAAAAGCTAGCATGGCTATCTAATGATGCTTATGCCAAATTAATTTCCTTAAGCCAAATCTTACCTGGTCCAGGTTCAAGCCAAATTGGATTTGCTATTGGCTTGCAAAAAGCTGGGCTGGCTGGAGGAGTCGCTGCTTTTATTGGTTTCACTTTACCTTCATTTGTATTGATGTACTGGTTGGCCATATTTGTAAATTTAGACGATCCTGCTAGTTGGTTACTTTCGGTAAGTAGCGGTCTGAAATTATTAGCTGTTGTTATTGTGCTAGATGCAGTAATCACTATGTTTAATAGTTTTTGTAAGAGTCGCTTGACTGTTTTAATCATGCTTTTAGGTATGTCATTATTAGTAATTTATCAATCTTTTTATACACAAATGTTAGTGTTTTTAATAGCGTCTCTCATAGGCATAATCAACAGTAAAACGCCAGCCAAGCAAGGTCTCCTTAAGCAATCGCTAAGAAGAATATCCTGGTCGCCAATGTTGCTATTTATCAGTTTATTTTTAATCAGCTTAGGGGTAAGTCAGTATGATTCTTATGTTGGTCTGTTCGCTACATTTTATAAAAACGGTAGCTTAATATTTGGCGGTGGGCATGTCGTATTGCCGCTATTGCAAACTAGTATTGGCGAAGCTCTCACAGAACAACAGTTTCTATTTGGTTATGCTGCAGCACAAGGAGTGCCCGGCCCTATGTTTACTATGGCATCTTTTATGGGGGCACAGTGGTTAGAAAGTGCACCACTATTGGGAGCTATCTTGGCTACATTGGCTATTTTTTTGCCGGGTTTTTTATTACTTTTGACCGTTAATCATAGCTGGAAGTCACTGGCCCAACATCCGAAATTTATTGGCGCGTCAGCTGGCATCAATGCCTCTGTGGTTGGTTTGTTGATTTTGGCTCTCTATGACCCAGTGTTCACTAGTGCGGTTCACAACTACATCGATTTGGGGTTAGTGGTCATCGGATTTATATGCCTAAGACTATTTAAACCGCCAATACTTTTACTGGTTGGCACTTTTATATTAGTTGGTTTCTTAACAAACTATTAAATTTATATCTCTACACAAACGCGGCATACTGATTAAGACCTGCTTGCTTAGCTTTGAACAAATTGATATCAGCCTTGTCAATCAAGTCAATTGGATTCGCAACCGGATTTTTAGCATGAGTTGGGCTGAAAGCAGAAATACCCAAACTTATGGTCACAAAAGGGTGGGAAGCTTGCCTAGCAGATTTAATCTTGCGATTTTGTACATTTTGGATTAATTCCTGTGCAACCTGCTTAGCTCCTTTCAAATCAGTGTAAGGCAACAAAAGTACAAATTCTTCCCCGCCGTATCTCGCAGCAAAATCCCGTTCTCTTCTCTTACTAGAAGCGATTATGGAAGCAATAATTTTTAAACATTTGTCACCTTCCAAATGGCCGAACTCATCGTTAAATAACTTAAAATGATCTATGTCGATAATCAAAGCTGCAACAGATTGATTTCCCCTAACTGCTGCATACCATTCTTTGTTTAGCATTGTATCCAACTGCATTCTATTGGCTAACCCGGTCAAACCATCGGTACATGAAACTTGAGCAAGCCTTTTCTGTTGGGCAACCATGGTCATCAAGTTAGTCACTCGAGAAACCAAAATTCCTGTTCGATTTTTTTTGTCTATATAGTCCACAGCTCCCATGGCTAGACACTCTTCCTCTTCGTCAAGACTTGGCTTATCGGCCAAAAGCATGATCGGAATGTGTGCAGTAAGTTGGTTGTTTTTAGCAAAAGTGCACAATTCCTGCCCTGAGATAATCGGTGTATTAATTACACTCAACACTAAATCAATATCTTTAAGCATGATACTTTGCAAAGCAGTTTTGCCATCTTGGGCTATTTCAATATTAAATTTCTTAGCAAAAAGCGAGGTGAGTGTGGATATGCTGACGACGTTATCATCAATAATAAGTAATGTAAGGTGGTGATGAAAAGCTTCCATAACGTCCCTGAAAATACGGCAATTAGCTGCTCAAAAATTAAAGTTCAGCACGAGAAATGTACTAAAATAAAACTATAGTTTCGTACAAATGTTAATCATTAATAAAGCACTTTATTAATGATATTGCGAGCAAAAGTGTATATTAAATTTTTTATATAGTGATTAGATAACATACGTTCCTGTTCCTGTCGCTATATGCAATTGATTGTGATTGTGCAAATCCATTCTGCATACTGCTATTTTATTTCCTCGTCTAATCACTTGCGCTGTTGCAACAAATTCATCGCCCTTTCCGGGCCGCAAATAATCGACACGCATATCTAAAGTCCCTCCATCTGGGAGTTGTTGGTAAAATGCTTTTACTGCGTTTTCATCCGTCAGGCCGTTAATACCATATATTAATGCCGCCAAACTGCCGACAGTATCGAGTATCGCTGCTGTTACACCACCATGCAGTATTTTATGTACAGGATTTCCCATTAACTTATCGTCCCAAACAAGTGTTATTTCAACATGTTCTGAATGTAAGTGGCTTACTGTAAAGCCGAGTAACTGATTAAATGGCATTTTATTGTTAAAAAAATCGATAACAAATGCGCGTAATTCTTGTGATGTCATTTACCTACTCAGTGCATATATTTTTTGAGATATGCAATTTGACCAGTTTTTTCTTTGTTAGCAAGTGAACCTCACGATAAAAACACGTAAACTTATGGTTTACTTATTCCTTTTGAGCTCCAGTTGTCAGATCAGCACGCACAGTCTTCACTTGTCATTACCCAAGCACAACAAGTATTAAAACACACATTTGGTTATGACCATTTTCGCGATGGGCAAGCACAAGTCATCTCTCAAGTGATGCAACAAAAAGATGTGTTAGTACTTATGCCTACGGGTGGCGGCAAGTCTTTATGTTATCAAATTCCGGCGATGCTGCTACCGGGTCTAACAATTGTTGTTTCGCCCCTAATATCATTGATGAAAGATCAGGTAGATGCTCTTCTCACATATGGCGTTAACGCTGCGTACATAAACTCAAGCTTGTCACCACAAGATATGTTTAACGTGTACAAAGGCATGCAAGATGAAAAATATAAACTTATCTATGTTGCGCCTGAACGACTTATGCAATTGGAGTTCATCCATCGCTTGCAGGGGCTTGTGGTGAGCCTTATTGCAGTTGACGAAGCTCATTGTGTATCTCATTGGGGTCATGACTTTAGAAAGGACTACAGACTTCTTGGGCAACTAAAGACCATATTCCCTGCTATCCCAATTATGGGATTAACTGCCACTGCTGACTTAGCCACCCGGGCAGATATAACCCAACAGCTAAATCTACAGCAACCCTTTATCTTCAAAGGCAGTTTTGACCGCCCTAATATTCGTTACAACCAAGTCACCAAATACAAGGCCACAGACCAAACAATTGCGTTTGTTAAGCAACAAGACGGTAGCGGTATTATTTATTGTAATAGTCGCAGAAAAGTAGACGACCTTAGCATTGCGTTAGCCAAACACGGAGTCAATTGTGCTGGCTACCACGCTGGTCTTGAAGGTGAAATTCGCGACAAAATTCAGCGTGAGTTCATCCAGGATAAAATTGACGTCATAGTGGCAACAGTGGCATTTGGCATGGGCATAGACAAATCCAATGTGCGTTTTGTAGTGCATTTTGATCTGCCGCGTAGTATTGAATCCTATTATCAAGAAATAGGCCGGGCTGGGAGAGACGGGATGTCCGCAGAAGCATTGTTATTATTTGATGAAAAAGATGCTGCTCGTATTCGTCAATGGATTTCGACTGGTGAAAATCTACAAAGAAATGCAGTAGAACTGCAAAAATTCGCAGCTATGGAAGCATTTGGTGAAGCACAAACCTGTCGTCGACAAATATTACTTAATTATTTTGCTGAGTATTCTGCAGGTCACTGTGGCAATTGCGATATATGCCTAGATCCGCCAAAGGCATTTGATGGCACGGTTGACGCTCAAAAAGTGTTGTCTTGTGTGTACCGACTAAAACAATTTGTTGCCAGTCAATATTTGATTGATGTACTCAAAGGTAAACAATTAAAACGTATCCTAGAGAATGGGCATGATAAATTGACGACCTTTGCCATAGGCAGGGACAAGTCCGATGCTTATTGGCATAACATTATTAATCAACTGATCCACCGAGGATTTCTTAGGGTAGATATCACCCAAAATGCAGTATTAAAACTAACAGAAGAATCAAGGCCAATATTGCAACAAACACAAAAGCTGCAACTTGCGGTGCCTAGACTGAGCCTTGATTTAGGCAAAAAGGCACAGTTAAGCGTGCAAGATTATGATCGCGCAATGTTTGCCAAACTCAAACATTTACGCAAAGTAATTGCTGAACAAGATGATGTACCGCCTTTTGTTGTATTCAGTGATGCAACATTAGCTGACATGGCGAATAAATTTCCAGAGTCGGAAATCGACTTCTTAGACATCCACGGTGTTGGCCAAACTAAACTCGAACGTTATGGCGAACGATTTATTTCGGCCATTTCTAAGCACCTTAATAAGTAAATGGTATAAAATCTAAGGCCTCACAAGGTTTACTTTTAAGTGGGATTTAGCGCATACTAATCGGCCGTATTTGAGCTGATAAAATCAATGCCTGTTAAAGCTGTTCCACAAAAAAACGCAGACGCTAAAGTCGAAAAACTTAAGATCCCGCCTCACTCTATTGAAGCTGAGCAATCGGTATTGGGCAGTATGCTAATTGCGCCTGATGCATGGGATAAAGTGGCTGAAATTGTGGTAGAAGAAGACTTTTACAATCGTTCACATCAGATCATTTACCGCGCTATTGTCCGCCTTCTAACTAAAAGTCATCCTATAGATTTAATTACCGTTTCTGAAGACTTAGAAGAAATGGATGAACTAGAGTCTGCCGGTGGTTTTGCTTATTTAGGAGAGCTTGCCAAAAATACACCAAGTTCAGCCAACGTTTCTGCTTACGCACAAATAATTAAAGAACGTGCAATTACCCGCGAGTTAATAGGGGTTGCCCATGAAATTGCGGATACTGGGTACAACCCAGAAGGCCGAAATAGTGGCGAAATCCTGGATATGGCCGAAAGTAAGGTCTTTGAAATTGCCGAGAAACGCACAGGCAAAGACGAAGGCCCGAAAAATGTCGAGGCTGTTTTAACCAAAACCATAGATCGTCTTGAAGTGCTGGTTAAAAGTAATAAAGAGGTCACCGGTGTGTCTACCGGTTACACCGACCTAGATAAAAAAACCAGTGGTTTACAACCTTCAGATTTAATCATTGTTGCTGCTAGACCATCAATGGGTAAAACAACCTTTGCCATGAACTTATGCGAAAATGCGATGCTGCTCGAAGACTTGCCAGTATTAGTATTCAGCTTAGAAATGCCCTCTGAACAGATCATGATGAGGATGTTGGCATCCCTTAGTCGAGTCGACCAAACTAAGATCCGTACTGCGCAACTAGACGATGAAGATTGGGCAAGAATGTCTAATACTATGGCCATGTTGAAAGATAAGGACAATTTGTTCATTGATGATTCTTCTGGTTTGACGCCCATGGACGTGCGTACCCGAGCACGTAAATTAGCCCGTGAAAAAGGTGGAATAAGCCTAATCATGATCGATTATTTACAATTAATGCAAGTACCAGGATTAAGCGATAATCGAACCCTAGAAATTGCCGAAATATCACGCTCGCTAAAATCCTTGGCAAAGGAATTAGAAGTACCTGTAGTGGCCTTATCGCAGTTAAACCGTAGTCTTGAGCAACGTAGCGATAAACGCCCTATCAACTCAGATTTGCGTGAATCAGGTTCAATTGAGCAAGATGCCGATTTGATTATGTTTATTTATAGAGATGAAGTTTATAACGAACAAAGTGCTGATCAAGGTGTAGCTGAAATTATCATTGGTAAGCAGCGTAACGGCCCAATAGGTACATCGCGATTAACGTTCCAAGGCCAGTTTTCACGCTTCGATAATTATTCTGGTCCTGCTATACAAGACGAATACTAAACTAAGACTAGCATTCAATTTTAAACAAAAAAAAAGAGATGCAATTGCATCTCTTTTTTGTACTCGATAAATATTATCTTTGCACTTTCACTTTATTACTTGCTGTTACTTTTGCAGTAATTCGGCGATTAATTTTATTTGCCGCAGCTGTATTAGACGTATCTATCAACTGAGTTTCACCAAATCCTTTAGCAGTTAAACGTGATGCACTAATGCCGTAATCGTTAATCAAAAGAGTTCTAACAGAATTCGCACGTTTTTGAGACAACATCATATTGTAGTCAGCAGCACCTGGTGCAGAAGCATGTCCTTCAATAACAGCAACAGTATCAGGGAAGCGATTCATAAAGTCTGCGAATGCTTGGAATTGAGCGTTGGTATCATTACTAATAACCGAACTATTATTACCAAACAATACATTTATATTTGTTGATACTTCTTCCTCAACAAATACGCTACAACCATTTGCGTCGACTTTGTCGCTCATAGGTGTGTCTGCACATTGATCTTGTTCGTCTAGTATACCGTCTTGATCAGTATCTAAAACCAAACTACATCCTTTAGCACCAACTTTCGTTCCTGCAGGTGTATCTGGGCACATATCAATAGTATTTAGAACACCATCAGCATCAGCATCCAACGAACAACCAACACTATCTACTCGTGTGCCAATTGGAGTGTTTGCACATTTATCAACATTGTCAAAAACGCCATCATTGTCACTGTCTTTATTTTTAGGCATTACAGGTGCACTTGATCCACCAAATGCGTAGGCTAAGCCAAGTTTAAAGCCAATATGAGTATTACTATTGCCACTTGCTAAAGGTTGGTAAGCAGCGACTTCAGTAATAATTTTTATATCGTCGTCTAAATTCCAATGTTTACCTAACCCGATGTTAACCATCGCATCACCAGTAACAATCTCAGTGTTTTTCAAACCACCAAAAGCATATAACAAGTCGTCTGGTAAAAAGTACAACACATCAACACCGACACGACTACCAGTTGCGTCTGATGGCATTGCGTCAATCTCTAAATGAGATGCCTCAAATCTAACAGCCCACTCTGGGGTAAATTTAATGCCAAATTCAGCACCAAGTCCAACACCATTCTCTAAAAAATCTGGTAAGCCAGATTCAGCATGATCTGTTGAGTAATCTTCAATAAAGCCAGCAACCCACTTTTCATTTTCGTCTGCCTGAGCTATTGTACTTGCACTTAAAGCTGCAGCTAATGCACTGAAAACCAATAATTTTTTCATCTCAATTCGTCCCTTCTTGTTCATTTCAAATTTGTACAGCATATAATTTACGCGATCATATATATATGCATACCTTTAAAGCAACAACTTTATTGCAATTAGATACTCATTTTCCGCAAAGCGTCGCAATTAAGTGACGATTCCCAGCCCTTACTCGATGTTCACCCAATATTATTCCTTGCCAAGTCCCTAGACCTAAACTGCCACCTATGATGGGAATGGTAAGGTTGTTACCAAGTAAACTCGCTTTAATATGCGCTGGCATATCATCCGCACCTTCATAATCGTGCAAATAATAAGCCATATTCTCTGGTACCATTTTGTTGATATGCGTTTCTAAATCTAGCCGTACAGTGGGGTCGGCGTTTTCATTAATGGTTAAACTGGCGCTAGTATGTTGAATAAACAAATGCAGTAGACCTGCTTCGATTTGCCTTAAGCTTTCAAGTTGATTGATCACTTCGTCAGTGATGAGATGATATCCCCTGCTCTTAGGGGATAATACAATAGATTGTTGGATCCACATGTTTCTAAACTGTTATCACTTGTTGAAACACATTTCTAAATAAAGATTTCCTGAAGCATGAGAAAATGGCATCACCATCTTTTTTCCATCTACTTGATGATTAATTGTATGATTTTTTCCAGAAACCACTATTGGGGTAGCCATTCCAAAATCGTAACCTTTCTGATCGAGTTCGTTTTTAGCCCCTCCACATATCATGTTGGTGATTTCACCCACCATGTCTTGCACATCAGAATCTATACTTTCAGGTTTTTCACCCAACATTTTGTGCATGATTTCCAACACGAGACCCTCTTCAAAGGAAATAGACATGGAGCCCTGAATATTCTCTCCGACCATACCTATTAAGCCAGAAATATCGCCCCCAGCTTGATCATCGCCTTTTTTCTTAGGTTTACCCGGTACTAACTCAGTTTGTGCCATGGTTTGCAAAACATTGAGTAAAGCAGCGATAAAAGGATTAATAAACTCTGCGTTCATTAGACTAATTTTTCCTTATAAAAATGGGGTTATTGGCAAGCAGCGCAAGTACCATGGGCTTCAATGGTTTGATTTACCACTCTAAAACCAACAGACTGAGCTTGTTTATCTAATGTATCTTTTAATCCTACGGACTGGATTTCTTTTACATCACCGCACGTATCGCAAATCAAAAACTGAACTGGGTGATTGCAATCAAAATGGTGACAGGCAACAAAGGCGTTGGTAGATTCTATTTTATGTATTAGTCCAAACTCTAAAAGAAAGTCTAAGGTTCGGTAAACCGTGGCAGGTTTTGCGTTTGACTCAGTCAGTTTAAGAGTATCCAACAACTCGTAAGCACCTACAGCGCCTTGTTGTTCAAGTAATAGTGCATAAACCTTTTCTCTTAATAGAGTAAATCTGGCCCCTTTGTCTTCACAAAACTGCCTAGCTTTATACACCTGATCTGTTATGGGATTTTGGCCAGTATCAGTCACATTTATTCCTTCAAAACAAACCGTTATATAATAACACTAATTTTTGTAGGTTGCGCATTTTACACTAGTTATTGTCAGTAAGGCGCTACTACTTTAGTAGGCATCAGTGACGCAATACTTTTTTAAAGTATACTTCGGTGCTGTAATTTACTGTGTTAACTTAGGCAAAAATATTTGGTTTTTGGTAACTATATGATTGAACAAAATATATCGGTAACAGCTGAAACAAAAGCTATTTGGTTAATTTTCAGTGGTGAAAAAATTGTCCAACCTGTTGAAAATTCAGGATTAATGATAGCCACATGGTCAACACTCAGTTTTGCCCATGCCTACCAAGAACAAATAGTTAGAATAGGCAGTCATGGAGACTTACCCTGTTTTTTAATCGATATGGACAAAGAACATATTGAACATGAACAACTAGCACTTATCAGCATGCGCGCTTTATTAATGCAGAATCACACTAGCTTTTTCGGTATCGCCTCTCGAGCATGGCAGATTGCACTATTTATGCGTACCCATAGGTTTTGTGGTCAGTGTGGCA
>Ga0209495_1000923_pt1 | contig 21397 bp, 19 predicted proteins | sample EN1Hudsemesocosm_FD_184629 | JGI IMG/M metagenome (GOLD analysis project Ga0209495, IMG submission 184629) | Methane-oxidizing microbial communities from mesocosms in the Hudson Canyon - EN1E Hudson Canyon (SPAdes) (version 2) | ecosystem: Environmental > Aquatic > Marine > Cold seeps | place... | reverse complement strand
ACCTAAAAACATCTCATAAAGTCTTAAAGTATCGGCTCCAAATTTCTGAACTAACTCATCTGGAGTTTGTACATTATACTTGGATTTTGACATTTTCTCTACTTCATGTCCGCACAAATATTTTCCCTCATCATTCAAAATAAACTCAGCATCAGCATATTCCGCTCTCCAATTTTTGAATGCATCAATATCCAACACATCATTATCTACAAAACTAATATCCACATGCAAACGAGTCGTTTTGTGCTCTTTTCTTTTATCAAAACTTACAAAAGTATTCGTGTCTTTTATTCTATATATAAAGCTTGATCTCCCCAAAATCATTCCTTGGTTTATCATTTTTTTGAATGGCTCATCAAAACCAATAAACCCTCTATCGTACAGGAATTTAGTCCAGAAACGAGAATACAATAAATGCCCAACTGCATGTTCTGCTCCTCCAATATATAAATCTACTTGTCCCCAATAATCTGATTTTTCTTTTGCACAAAATTCCCTATCATTATTTGTATCCATGTATCGTAAAAAATACCATGAGCTTCCTGCCCAACCTGGCATAATATTACATTCCATTCTATCTCCTTCAAACACATCCCAATCCTCTTTTTTGGCTCTAGCTAATGGAGGCTCTCCACTTGCAGTTGGTAAATATTTATCAACTTTAGGAAGCGTTACCTGTTTGTCATCTTCCAAAACATAAGCTATTTCTCCTTTATAATATACAGGGAATGGTTCTCCCCAATATCTTTGTCTGCTGAAAATTGCATCACGCAAACGATAATTTATTTTACCTTTTCCGAAACCTCCTTCTTCAATTTTATAAATCGCTAAACTAATTGCCTTTTTAGCCGCTAGTCCATTTAAAAAATCAGAGTTAGTAATGTTTACATTCTTGTCTTCATTTGCTCCTTCACTTACATCAAATCCCTCAAAAATATTAATAATTTCCAAACCAAAATGAGTAGCAAAATCCCAATCCCTTTGGTCTCCACAAGGGACAGCCATTACCGCACCAGTTCCATAAGAAGCTAGCACATAATCTCCAACCCAAACCTGCACTTTATCTCCTGTAAATGGATGAATTGCATAAGAACCTGTAAATACTCCAGTCACGCTTTTGTCTGCTTGTCTGTCTCTTTCCGATTTTAGTTTTGCGGTATTTACATAGGCTTCAACTTTCTGTTTTTGCTCATTAGTAGTTATTTCTGACACTAGCTCATGTTCTGGCGCTAACACCATAAAATTAACACCAAAAATGGTGTCCGGACGAGTAGTGAAAACTTCTATTTTATCATCCGAATTTTCAAGCTTAAAACTTACAGAAGCTCCTTTCGATTTCCCAATCCAATTCTTTTGGATTTCCTTTATTGAATCTGACCAATCTACAGTATCTAATCCTGAAATTAACCTATCCGCATAAGCTGTAATCCTTAAGGACCATTGCTTCATTAATTTTTGCTCTACAGGGAAACCTCCTCTTTCCGAAAGCCCATCTTTTACCTCATCATTTGCCAAAACTGTCCCTAAACCTTCACACCAATTTACCCAAGTGTCCGACAAAAATGCCAAACGATAATTCAACAACATTTTTTCTTTTTCTGCTTCAGAAAAATTACTCCACTCCTCTGCTGAGAAACTTGGTGTGTTATCATCACAAACTGCTTTTGAGTTTTCATTTCCATTTTTCTCAAAATAGGCTAACAAAACAGCAATTGGCATGGCCTTATCTTCTTCATTACAATAGCAAGAATTAAACAATTGCTTAAAAATCCATTGTGTCCATTTGTAATAATTAGGGTCGGAAGTTTGTATTTCTCTACTCCAATCGAACGAAAAACCAATTTGATCTAACTGTTTTCTATACCTTTCAGTATTATCTTTAGTCGCTTCTGCCGGGTGAATTCCTGTCTGAATAGCATATTGTTCTGTTGGTAGGCCAAAAGAATCATATCCCATTGGATGCAACACATTAAATCCTTTTAATCTTTTATAACGAGCAAAAACATCAGAGGCAATATAACCTAGTGGATGTCCAACATGCAAGCCTGCCCCAGAAGGATAGGGAAACATATCCAACACATAATATTTCTCTTTTGAAGCATCTTCTGAAACCTTATAAGTTTCATTTGCTCTCCAATTGTCTTGCCACTTTTTTTCTATCTTATTAAAATCGTATTCCATCTTATTCACATTATTCAGTTTGCAAAGTTAAGGAATAACATCAATTAGTAAATTGTATTTTTATATTTTAGCGAACTATATGAAAACAAGCAAAAATAAAACTCTAAACAGAAGGATCCTCTCTTCTTCAACTTCAGTTGTTATTAGCCTTTCACTTGTATTGTTTGTTGTTGGTTTATTGGGTTTAGTTCTGATAAACGCGCAAAAATTATCAGATTATGTAAAAGAAAATATCGGCTTCACAATTATGTTAAAAGATGGTGTGAACGAGATAGAAACATTAAAATTTCAAAAAATATTAGATGCTTCTGATTTTGCAAAAAGCACTTCCTTTACAACAAAAGAACAAGCAACTGCTGATTTAAAAACTGATTTAGGAGAAGATTTTGTTGAGTTTTTAGGTTACAGCCCTCTTTTAGCGTCTATTGATGTAAAACTTAATGCTGAATATGGCAATACTGATAGTTTGCAAATAATCACCAATGAATTAAGCGAAAATGCTAATGTTTTTGAAGTCTATTATCAAAAAGATTTAATAGACAAACTCAACTCAAATGTAAATCGCTTGTCATTCTTTTTACTTATTTTTTGTGTGCTACTTTTCTTTATCGCTTTTGCGTTAATTAACAACACTATCCGACTTTCAGTTTACTCAAAAAGATTTCTAATACGAACAATGCGATTAGTTGGTGCAACTAATAGTTTCATTCAAAAACCATTTCTATCTAAAGGAATTTATCAAGGAATATACAGCTCACTTTTTGCTATTTTTATGCTTATTGGCGCAATACAATTAGTGCAAGGAGATACAGCTAATATGCTTAATATTGATGATTTAAAAATTATTGGAATTGTTTTTTTACTGATTTTAGCATCAGGATTAGTTATCAGTATTTTTTCAACTTTCTTTGCAGTAAGAAAATTTATAAAACTTAACGAAAACGAACTTTACAACTAAAAATTAAACTATGGATTTTGCATTCAAAAAAAAGAACTACACGCTTTTACTTATCGGATTAGCTTTTATGGCTAGCGGACTAATTTTAATGATTGGAGGAGGGTCAGATGACCCAACAAAATTCTCTGATGCAATCTTTGATTTTCAGAGGTTAACATTAGCTCCAATTTTATTAGCTACAGGGTTCATTATTGAGATTTTTGCAATTATGAGCAAAAGCAAAGAAGCTTAATAAATGGAAATAATCAATGCTATTATCCTTGGAATTATTCAAGGACTAACTGAGTTTTTACCCGTTAGCAGTAGCGGGCATTTGGAAATTGCAAAAGCAATTTTAGGAGAAGGAAAAGTAGGAGAAGAAAGCCTACTGATGACAGTTGTCCTCCATTTTGCAACTGCCCTATCCACTATTATTATTTTCAGGAAGGATTTGATTGAAATATTCTCAGGGCTCTTTCAATTTAAAAACAATGACGCATTTCAATTCTCTTTAAAAATTGTTTTATCCATGTTACCAGCTGTTTTGGTTGGAGTGTTTTTTAATGATGAGATAGAAGCGCTATTTGGTGGTGCATTGACTTTAGTAGGAAGCATGCTCTTAATTACAGGTTTGTTATTATTCCTTGCTGACAGAGCTAAAGCATCAGAAAAGCAGGTAGGGGTTAAAGATGCTATCCTTGTAGGGATTTCACAAGCCATAGCTATCCTTCCTGGAATTTCACGCTCAGGAGCAACAATATCAACAGCTGTACTTTTAGGAATTGACAAAGAAAAAGCAGCACGATTCTCCTTCTTGATGGTTGTTCCTTTAATCTTTGGGAAAATGGCTAAAGATTTTTTTTCAGGAGAAATTTCAGCAACTGACACAAACTTTTTAGCACTATTTATTGGCTTCATTTTTGCCTTTTTAACAGGAATGCTTGCCTGTAAATGGATGATAAAATTAGTAAAAAGTAGTCAACTTAAATACTTTGCTTACTACTGCTTTGCTATTGGATCTATTGTAATAGCGACATCATTATTATAATATGGAAAACTTCCCTGAAACGGTAGAGGGATTTCTAGACGGACAAATCCTTTTGATAAACAAGCCTTTGGGCTGGACATCTTTTGATGTAGTGAAAAAGATAAAAAATCTAATCCGCACTAAATATAATTTAAAAAAAATAAAAGTAGGGCATGCAGGAACTCTTGATCCTTTAGCAACTGGACTATTAATTGTTTGTACAGGTAAATTTACCAAGCTAATTTCTGAAATTCAAGGGCAAGAAAAAACTTACACAGGAACAATTACCTTAGGCGGAACAACTCCATCTTATGATTTAGAAACTGAAGTGGATAACAATTATGTAACTGCACATATTACTGAGAAGCTAATTAAAGAATCTACAACTCAGTTTATAGGAGAAATTAACCAAAAACCACCCATCTTTTCAGCTTTAAAGAAAGGAGGTGAAAGGCTATATGAAATAGCAAGAAGAGGGGAAACTATTGAAATTGAAAGCAGGAAAGTAACAGTTAGAGAATTTACCATTACCTCAATAGAAAACCTAGAAGTTAACTTTGAAATTAAATGTAGTAAAGGAACCTATATCCGTTCAATTGCTCATGATTTTGGAGCAGCCTTAAATAGTGGTGGACATCTTTCAAAACTTTGCAGAACATCTATTGGAGAATATCAATTATCAGAAGCGATTGATGTAGAAACCTTTAAAAAACTGTTAAATAAGTAGTTTTACTTGACTTCTGCTTTTTCATACATTATATTTGCAAACTTTAATTTAAAACAAAATATCAGATGAAATATAAATTGTCAATGTACAACTTTGACTTGCCTCAAACAAGAATTCCTAATAAACCTATTGAACACAGGGAAGATGCGAAAATGATGGTTGTTCATAGAGAAGATGGGGAAATTGAACACAAAAAAGTATCTGATTTAAAAGATTATTTTGTTGAAGGAGATGTAGTTGTTATCAATAATACAAAGGTGTTCCCTGCAAGATTACAAGCTAACAAAGAAAAAACTGGAGCAATGATTGAAGTCTTTTTACTTAGAGAATTGAATCAAGAGAACAGACTCTGGGATGTTTTAGTTGATCCTGCAAGAAAAATTAGAATCGGTAATAAATTGTTTTTTGGAGAGAATGATGAATTAGTTGCTGAGGTAATTGACAATACAACATCAAGAGGAAGAACGCTAAGATTTTTGTTTGATGGAACTCATGAAGAGTTTAAAGAAACTATTACAGCACTTGGAGAAACTCCAATCCCAAAACACTTTGGAAGAGAGGCAACTAAAGAAGATACTGAACGATTTCAAACTATTTATGCAAAGCATGAAGGAGCTGTTTCTGCACCAACTGCAGGGCTTCATTTTAATAAAATTTTGATGAAGCAAATGGAATTGGATGGAATTGAATTTGCTGAAACTACATTACATGTTGGCTTAGGGACTTTCAATCAAATTATGGTAGAAGATCTTTCAAAGCATAAAATGGAATCAGAAGAAATTAGTATTCCTAAAAGAGCTGCTGAGCAAATCAATACTGCAATTAGGCAGAACAAAAGAATATGTGCTGTTGGGACAACTGTGATGAGGACTTTGGAAACTTCTATTTCTACAAAACATGAAGTAATTCCTTTTGAAGGGTGGACAAATTTATTTTTATTCCCCCCTTATAAACACAAAATTGCAAATTGCATGCTAACTAATTTTCATTTACCTAAATCATCTTTAATGATGCAGGTTTCTGCTTTTTCTGGTTTAGATCTTTTGAAAAAAGTTTACAAAGAAGGAATTAAGAAAAAATACAATTTCCATACATATGGAGATGCAATGCTAATTTTATAAATGAAAAAAGTTGCTTTAATAGTTGCCGGAGGAAAGGGAGAGCGCATGAATGCCGATATTCCTAAGCAGTTTTTACTATTAAATAACTTGCCAATTTTGATGCACACCATAAAACAATTTTCTCATTTTGAGGAAATTGTTTTAGTTTTACCTAAATCGCAATTTGATTATTGGAATGGGCTTTGTAAGAACAATAATTTTACTCAGATACACATTTTAGTTGAGGGTGGGGAGACAAGATTTCATTCTGTAAAAAATGGACTTGATAAAATTGATAATACTTCAGTTGTTGCTATTCATGATGGAGTTCGCCCACTTATTTCTACTGCATTAATTAATAACTTAGTGGCTGAAACTAAAAGTGGAATTGGAGTAATTCCAATTATTCCTTTAAAAAATTCTATTCGGAAAATTGAAGGAGAAAATTCTGTTCATATTGACAGAAGTAACTTGTATAAAGTACAAACACCACAATGTTTTTTAAGTGCTGATATCAAAAATGCTTACACTCAAGAGTTTTCTGAACTTTTTACAGATGACGCTTCTGTTTTTGAAGCAAATGGAGGGAAAATAAAAACGATTTTGGGAGATGAAAAAAATCTTAAAATTACTACTCAGGAAGATCTGAATATCGCTGAATTTCTTCTTTAAATACCTTTCTGATATAGCTCTTATTTTGCTTATTCTTCGCTATCTACATCCTCACTTCCACCTAGTCCTTTAACATAATACCCTACCCCAAGTAATATATAAGCGGTGAATGGAGCGATAGTTGGTCCAACTATTGGATCAATTGGAGACCCAGAGTCAAGCGTCCAGCTTGTAATTAAATCGATCAAACCAATCCCAATTAATAAATATCCTAATATTTTCATAATATGTTATTTTAAATTGCAACAAATATAAAAAAATTTACAAAACTTTAACCTTATTAAGATTATTAATCAAATTCACTCCCGGTATTTTCCCTTTTTCAAAAGTTCCTAATTTCTCAAATCCCAAAGCTTCTGCTCCATTTTTACACGCAATTTTCAAAAGGGTATTTAAATCAAAATTAGAGTTGTCTTGTATTATGTTAAGTTCCTCCAAAATAGAAAGGGAGTTATTAGAAGCCAAACTATCCGTTCCTACACACAATTTATCTGCATCAAATATAGAATAGTCTGGCAAGGCGTTTTCAATGTATAAATTAGCTTTTGGGCAAGTGCAGTAATAGTTATCAGAAATATTTTTCTTTTTAGCAAAAGTATTATGAACCAATAGCATTTTTTTATTTTCTAACTCCTCTAAAACTGAATTAGATTTAGTTCTATTATTCCATACTTCTGGACTCGCATTTATTTCTTTCAGCCAATTGTAGAATGATCCTCTTTTATGTTCAAACAATTCATTTTCATGTTTTGTTTCTTGCATGTGTATAGTCATCAATTCATCTTCATTAGAAAATGAGTTTTTTATTTCTTCCATCAATTTAGGAGGAACAGAATATGGTGCATGAGGAGAAATTGTTGCCTTTTGTCCAACTTTTCTAAACTGATTTCTTATATATTTAGCATCAGAAATAATTTGTTTTACTAAGTCATCCTTAACCCCAAAAACCTCAATAAAATTATAATACTTTAAGTTGCTTTTTTGCTTTTGCGACAAAGTATCAGTAGTATTGCAAATATCGCCAACCGCAACAATTCCATTGGTAATCATTTGCTGTTCAGCCTTGTTAATTGCAATTTGTTTTTCAATTGCTGTATAACTATCTCTTTGCTGAATTGCACCAATAAAATCCAAAAACCCTTTGCCTTTTTCAGCCTTTCCTAAAAGGTGGGATAGTTCCAAATGACAATGCGCATTCACAAATCCTGGGCATAATATCCCCTCAAACACCTCTAGTTTTTCTTGAGGTACTTCACTCCTATTTTCAAAAACTGCAATCACCTCTTTATTATCAGAAATTTGCAATACCCCCTGTTTTATTGGGGCTATATATAAAGGAAATAAATAATCGGCAGTTAAAAATCGCATAGCACAAAAGTAATATATCTTTGCAATATATTATGAGTGAGAAAAAAGACATCAGAGAATTAAGTTTAGAACAGATACAAGAATTCTGTTTAGAGCATAAAATGCCTAAATTTAGAGCAAAACAAGTTTGGGAATGGTTATGGAAAAAAAGAGCTGTTTCATTTGAAGAAATGACTTCCTTATCTAAGGATTTGCGTGAGTTATTTTATAATCATTTTGCTATAAATGCAGTAAAAATCCATAAAGCGGAAAGAAGTATTGACGGCACAATTAAATACAGCCTTCAATTGCATGATAAACTATTAGTGGAAGGAGTAATAATCCCTTCAAAAAATAGACTGACTGCCTGCGTCTCATCACAAGTTGGGTGTAGTTTGGCTTGTGAATTTTGTGCCACTGGAACAATGAAATTGGACAGAAACTTAAGCGCATCTGAAATTTATGACCAAGTTTTTATCTTAAATGAAGAAGCTATTTCTAATTTTGGGAAACCATTATCTAACATAGTGTATATGGGTATGGGAGAACCTCTTTTAAATTACAAAGCTTTATTAGGGAGTGTTAAATTCATCACAACTGAACAAGGGTTAGGCATGTCTCCAAAACGAATAACAGTCTCTACTGCTGGAATTGCTAAAATGATTATGAAATTAGCTGATGATGACGTGAGATTTAATCTTGCTATTTCATTACACACCGCTAGCAACAGTAAAAGAGATATTTTGATGCCCTTAAATCAAAAAATAAAACTAGAAGAACTAAGGGAGTCAGTTCAATATTTTTATGATAAAACAGGAAGTAGAATTACTTATGAATATATCTTATTCAAAGATTTAAATGACAGTTTAGAAGATGCGCAAAAACTGGTGCAATTTGCAAAAGCGAGTCCATGTAAAATTAATCTTATTGAATACAATACTGTTGATGATTTACCTTATGAGAAATCTTCAAATAAGGTTACTGAAAATTTTATTAAATTCTTAGAGGAGAAAAAATTAATTGTAAATTTAAGAAGAAGCAAAGGGAAAGATATTGCTGCTGCATGTGGGCAATTAGTAAATAAACTTAAATAACTTTTTAACAAAGAAAAAAGAAACTTTTTTAGGGCTCATTTCTTTGTATATTCGCACCTCTACTTTACAAGTATTTTGTCAATAATTAAAGATATAAAAGCACCCATTAAATTGGAAATGGATTTGTTCGAAAACAAGTTCAAAGATTCATTAAAAAGCAATGTTTCTTTACTTGATAGGATTATGCATTATATCATCAAGAGAAAAGGAAAGCAAATGCGTCCAATGTTTGTTTTTCTAACAGCTAAACTTTTCGGGAAATTTGAGGAAAATACCTACCGTGCAGCATCAATGATAGAGCTTTTACACACAGCAACTTTAGTACATGATGATGTAATTGATGAGGCAGATTTTAGAAGAGGATACTTTTCAATAAATGCACTTTGGAAAAATAAAATTGCAGTTTTAGTTGGAGATTTTTTACTAAGTAGAGGATTGCTTTTAGCAGTAAAACATGAAGAATTTGAACTTTTAAAAATCATGAGTACTGCAGTTCAGGATATGAGTGAGGGGGAGCTTTTACAAATTGAAAAAGCTAGAAAACTAGATATTACAGAAAAAGTTTACTTTGATATTATCCGAAAGAAAACAGCTACTTTAATTGCGGCTTGTTGTGCAAGTGGAGCAAATTCAGTTGGAGAGGATAAAAATACTGTTGAAACAATGCGTTTATTTGGTGAAAAAGCAGGTATTGCTTTTCAAATAAAGGATGATTTGTTTGACTATACTCAGAGTACATTTATAGGTAAGCCAACCGGTATTGATATTAGAGAGCAAAAAATGACTCTTCCACTCATTTACACTCTAAATAATGTCTCCAAGAAAGAGAAGAATAACATTATAAATATTGTAAAAAACCATCATGAAAACGATAAAAAAGTAGCGGAATTGATTGAGCTGGTGAAAGAAAATGGAGGTTTGAATTATGCTAAGAATGTAATGATAGAGTATCGTGATGAAGCGCTTGAAATTCTAAATCAGTTTGATGATAATGAAGCAAGAAGATCATTGGAGTTATTGTTAAATTATGTTGTAAATAGAAAAAAATGATACCTCAAGATACGATAGAAAAGATATTTGATACAGTAAGAGTTGAGGAAATTGTAGGTGATTTTGTTGAGCTCAAAAAAGCAGGTGTAAATTACAAAGGGAGGTGCCCTTTTCATGATGAGAAAACACCCTCATTTGTAGTATCTCCAACTAAAGGTATTTATAAATGTTTTGGGTGTCAAAAGGGAGGTAATAGCATAAATTTTATACAAGAACTACAGGGGGTTTCATACCCTGAAGCTTTGCGATATGCTGCAGATAAATATAATATTGAAATTGAAGAGCAAGAGCTTACTCCTGAGCAGGAAAGCAGAATGTCAGCTAAAGAAAGTCAATTTATTGCAACTAAATTTGCAAGCGAATACTTTCAAAATGTTTTATGGAATACTTCAGAAGGAAAAGCAGTTGGATTAAGCTATTTTAAAGAAAGAGGGTTTTCTGAAGATATAATTAAAAAATTCCAATTAGGATACAGTCCTAAAAAGCAAAACTCCTTTGAAAAAGCAGCAACAAAAGCTGGTTATGACTTAGAAATTTTAGCTGCTTCAAGTTTAATTGGGAAAAATGAAGATGGGAAAACTTATGATAAATTTCGTGAGAGAACCATTTTTACAATTCATTCCTATACAGGGAAAGTTATTGGATTTGGGGGGAGAGCATTTAGCCCTGATGCGAAATCAAAATATTTAAACTCTGGGGAAACTTTAATATATGATAAATCCAAAGTTTTATATGGGCTTAACCTATCTAAACAAGCAATTAGCAAAGCTGATAGATGTTTTATTGTTGAAGGGTATACAGATGTAATTTCTATGCATCAAAATGGAGTGGAAAATGTTGTTTCTGCTTCCGGGACAGCATTAGGAAACCAACAAATTCAGTTAATAAAACGTTCAACAAATAATGTTACTTTGCTTTTTGATGGAGATAAAGCTGGAATAAAAGCAACCCTTCGATCTATTGATTTGTGTCTAAAAGCAGAAATGAATGTAAAGATTGCATCTTTCCCTGATGGAGAAGATCCAGACTCATTCTCAAAAAAATTAAGTACAGAGGAATTTCAAGAATATTTAGAAAAATCTGCAATAAATTTTGTTGATTATCTAATTGAACTTTACAAACTAAATGACATCAATGACCCTACTCAAGTTATTGAAATTAAAAAGAAAATAATCAAATCAATATCTGAAATCCCTGATGTATTTAGTAGAGAAGAATATTGTAAGATATATCACCAAAAACTAGGAATAGAGGAGGTTAAATTAATTGCCCAAGTAAATAAAGCAAGGTTAATGGTAGTAAGCTCACCTAGTAGAAATTTAAGCCGCAAAAAAGAAGCTGTAAAAACTAAAAAACTTAGTAGAAACTCTGAAGATAAACTACAAAAACAAGAGGAAGAAGTTTTGCGATTATTGCTAAACTATGGAAATGAAACATTTATCCTAGATGAAGAAGATGAAAGTGTTGCCGCAATGATAATAAATGAGTTAGAAAATGATGGTATCGAATTTTCTACACCAATTCACAATGAAATATATCAAGAGATTATTGCTAAAATTGAGGAAACTGGGAAAATACATATCCAATCTTTTATAAATAGTGATAAAGAAAATATTAGTTCTTTGGCTGTAAACTTAGTTGCAACCCCACACAGTATTAGTAATAATTGGGAAGAAAGACATAAAATCTATACCGGACTTGAAAGCCAAAAGATGCAAAAAACTACTAAAAAAGCAATCTTGTCACTTAAAAAAGGGGTAGTTGATTTTCAAATATCAGAGCTTCAAAAGGCAATTAAAGAAGAAACTATTGATACTGCAGGTATTAAAAAACTAAGTGAGCTTACTAAGATAAAGACTCAAATTGCTAAACTTTTAGGGAGAAATATTGGGTAGGTTATTCACCATATTAATTTGCATGGTTTTTATTTCTAAGATAAAAGCTCAAAATATTAATTATGAAAAAATTGGTGATCATCTTCAGATAGCATTACCTGTTTCAGCTTGCGCTTCTACTTTTATTTGGAAAGATAATCAAAAAGCGCCCTTACAATTTATTAAAACTATGGGGGGCTCTTTTATAGTAACGCATAGTTTAAAAAGAATTATCAACAAGGAAAGGCCGAATGGTGGTGATTATAGCTTCCCTTCAGGGCATACTTCAGCAGCTTTTACTGGTGCTGCATTTATAGAAAAACGATATGGGCTAAAAGCAGGAATTCCAGCTTATATACTTGCTAGTTATGTAGGGTGGAGTAGAGTTTACTCTAAACATCATGATTATTATGATGTAGTAGCTGGTGCTCTACTAGGCATAGGAAGTGCATATATTTTTACAAAACCATTCAAAAATAAAATAGAATTAACTACAGGTAGTAACCAGGGAATTCAAACTTACGGATTAAGAATTAACCTTTAGATCATTTAGCATTAATTGTAAGTTTTTTCTTCCATTCCACTCATTTTCATTTATAGAATAGCAGATATCAAACTCATTATAATCTTTAATTTTTTCAAAGGCATCACCCATACTAAAACCAATTCCAGCAAGAGATCCTGATGCAGTTTTTGTATTTATTCTCAAATGAGATTTATCAGCACCAATCCTTTTCCCATAGCCATTATCTACTACTCTCCTACTTACAAAAATAGGAGATAAATTCTGAGGCCCGAAAGGAGAAAATTGTTTTATTATCCTAAATAATTTACCATCTACAGCATCAATATCAATTTCCATATCAACATCAATTTTTGGGGATAATTGATCCTCAGTAATACTCTGAGAAACTACTTTTTCAAAAGCAATAATAAATTCTGCTAAATTTTCTTTTTTAATACTTAAGCCTGCTGCATATTTATGTCCCCCAAACTTTTCACATAAATGAGCACATTTTGAAATTGCTTCATATAAATCAAAATCATGCACAGAACGAGCAGATCCAGTTAATATGCCATCTTTTTCAGCCAATACAATAGTTGGCTTATAATGAGATTCTATTAAGCGAGATGCAACAATACCTACCACCCCTTTATGCCAATTTTTACTAAAAACAACTGTTGATTTTTTATTTTCATCAATCATTTCTAGAGCTTCCTTAGTTATATTTTGATCCAAATTTCTCCTAGTTACATTATTCTCCTCAATAAATGAAGCAAGTTTTTTAGCTCTATCTAAATCTTGCTCAACCAAAATTTCAACTGCTTTTTTTGCATGTTCAATTCTGCCAGCTGCATTAATTCTTGGAGCTATTCCAAAAACTACATCCGAAATTGAGAGTTCTTTTATTTTATTAGCAATATCCATTAATGCTTTTAATCCAGCCCTAGGATGAGTGTTGATTTGTTTTAATCCAAAATAGGAAAAAACTCTATTTTCACCAGTCATAGGGACAATATCCGCGCCAATACTTACCGTTAACAAATCCAAATACTCTGAAATTTCTGAAAAATCAATATTATTTTTCTGACTATATGCTTGAATTAATTTAAACCCAACTCCACAGCCTGAAAGCTCTTTGTACGGATAATTACAATCACTTTGCTTTGGATTTAAAATAGCAACAGCTTTAGGTATTTTATCAGCAGGGTTATGATGATCGCAAATAATAAAATCTACTTCTTTCTCATTAGCATAATCTACTTGATCAAATGCCCTAATCCCGCAATCCAAAGCAATAATTAATGAAAAATTATTCTTTTTTGCATAATCAATTCCTTTCAATGAAATCCCATACCCTTCTTCATATCTACATGGGATATAGTATTCAATTTCAGGGGAAAATCTTTTCAGGAAAGAATACATCATAGCTACAGATGTTGTGCCATCTACATCATAATCTCCATACACTAAAACCTTTTCTTTATTCGCAATTGCTTTCTCAATTCTATCAACAGCATCTTGCATATTCTTCATCAAAAAAGGGTCATGTAAATGCTTTAACTCTGGCCTGAAGAAAAGCTTTGCATCATCAAAATTTTCAATGCCTCTTAAAACTAAAAGATGAGCAACAATATGGTTTACTCCCAAATCCTTTGCTAATTTTTGTACGAATTTCTGATCTGATTTTTGAATAATCCACCTTTTTTCCATTACCTCATTATTTTGGTTTGCGTTAAAATGGAGTATTTATGAATAAGCTCAAAAAGTTCAGCAATCATTTGCTCGTCTATACCCAAAGTTTTAGCATTCTCTTTTCTGTTCTTTAAAATATCAAACCATCTTTCAATCTGAAAGATAGTTAACTTGTTTTTATTTTTAAAGTGCCCTATTTCTTCTACAATATTTTTCCTTTCATTAAGCAAATCAATGATTTTGGTATCTAAAATATCTATCTGATTTCTATATGCAAATAATTCTTTTTTAAATGCTTCATCACGTAATTTTGCATCTCTAAGTATTAAATTATTCAGTATGTTTTCTAAATCAATTGGTAATATCTGCTGATTAGCATCACTTAATGCTTTGCTAGGGTTATTGTGCGTTTCTATCATCAAACCATCCATATTTAGATCCATAGCTGTTTGTGAAACATCCTCTATTAAAGAAGCGTTTCCTGAAATATGTGAAGGGTCACAAATAATAGACAGATCACGAACTTCTTCTCTTAACTTTATAGGCAATTCCCATTTAGGATCATTTCTAAATGCTAACTTTTCATAACTATAGAATCCTCTGTGAATTGCTGAAAGTTGAGTAATTCCAGATTTATTTAAACGCTCAAAAGCACCAAGCCAAAGACCAATATCAGGGTGAATAGGGTTTTTTACAAAAACGGGTATGTCAACTCCTTTTAAAGCCTCTGCAATTTCCTGTACATAAAAAGGATTAACAGTGGTTCTAGCTCCAATCCAAAGCATATCAATTCCAGCATCCAGACAAAGTTCAACATGCTTAGCTGTCGCTACTTCTGTCGCTACCTTCATGCCCGTTTGAAGTTGAGCCCGTTGCATCCATTTTAATGCATCTTTACCAATACCTTCAAAAGAATTTGGTTTTGTTCTCGGCTTCCAAACACCAGCCCTAAAAACATCTGCAGTCCCTTTTAACTCTTTTGCTATCTGCAAAATTTGTTCTTCTGATTCTGCACTGCAAGGCCCAGCAATTACATATGGTTTTTTATCTATAAATTTCTTGAGTTCCATTATTTTCCCTCTACAATAATTACAAATTCCCCTTTAGGTTTTTTCTGCTCAAAATACTCCATTACCTCTTTTGCACTTCCCCTTTTTGTTTCTTCAAACATTTTTGATATTTCTCTTGAAACAGACACTTTCCTATCCTCTCCAAAATACACAGAAAAAAGAGAAAGTGTTTTAACAATCCTATGAGGAGATTCATAAAAAACAATGGTTCTTTCTTCCTCTGAAAGCAATTTTAGTCTTGTTTGTCTTCCTTTTTTAACAGGTAAAAATCCTTCAAATACAAATTTATCAGAAGGGAGCCCAGAATTTACTAAAGCAGGGACAAATGCTGTTGCTCCAGGCAAACAATCTACCTCTATATCGTTTTTTACACACTCACGAACCAATAAAAAACCAGGGTCTGATATAGCGGGAGTTCCTGCATCAGAAACTAGTGCAATTGTTTCTCCTAACTTAATTCTATCAATCCATTTTTGCAAAACTTTATGCTCATTATGCATATGAAATGGCGCAAGATTTGCATCAATATCATAATGAGAAAATAGTTTTCTTGAAATTCTAGTGTCCTCAGCAAGAACAAAATTTACTTCCTTTAAAATACGCAAAGCTCTTAAAGTTATATCCTCTAAGTTTCCTATTGGTGTTGGTATTAAATACAATTTTGACATATCACAAATTTAAAGGAATAATGGATAAAATTCTAACTTAGGAGAGATTCTTATTGTTGGTGCTGGGAAATGAATATAATTCAGCCAATGCTTTACTTTTTTTCCTGTTGGAGAATCCCATTTCTTTAGCATTTTTGGTATATCATAATCAAAAGCAACATACCATTCATTTTTCCCGCCTGTTTTAGTTCCTGCATTAGGAATTGATGAGTCAAGAGATTGTATTTCTTCATTCCACCCAGGTAAATACTGGCTATCATCAATTCCGAATCCAATTGCAACATTCAGCCAGTCAGGCCAATAACAACTTTCTGTAAAATGATTTACATCAAAAGTTACCCAATAAGTTTGGTTCGGATAATCATCTTGCCAAGCATATTTATTAGTCTGTTTCCCTCTTTGTGCATCCAAATCCCAGTAAATATTGGAGCGCTTATAATAAGAAAATTTAAAATTTATTGCTTTCAAATCATCATTATAATATTGGGCAACAGGCCAAAAAGCACCAGTAGAGCCTAAAGCTAAATCCCATTTACTGAAACCCCAATAAGGAGCATAAGCATCTTTCATTTCAATAGCAAGTTGCAAGCCAGAACCAAAAAAACCTCCATACCAAAGTGCTTTTTTTTCGTTCATCCCCGCCCATTTCATTGAAGATGAAAAAATATCAGCAGCTTCTAATCCACCCATAAAATGCCCAACTTTATCAACATTTAAAGCATAAGTTAAGTCAGCACCATCATCAAAATGAAAAGAAGTTTGTTTATCAGCCCACCAAGAATTTTGAATATAATAATAGGAACCGCCAAGTGCTGCACACAAACTACTACTTACAATAGCTACTCTTTTTTTATTCACTTTCAAGCTATCATTTTGAGCAAGAATATTATTGCAAAAAAGAATTAAAAATCCTATTAAAAACAAACTTTTAAAATTCATAAATATTGAAATTGCTTTTCATACTTTTGTTAGCAAACTTAATAAAAGAAATTCGCACAAATGTTTTTAGAATCACAAATAAACCACCCAATGCAAAAAGGGAGTATTGAAGTGATTTGTGGCTCAATGTTTTCTGGTAAAACAGAAGAATTACTCAGAAGATTAAAAAGAGCCGAATTTGCAAAGCTTAAAATTGCAGTTTTTAAACCTCAAGTTGATGTAAGATATGATGAGGGTAAAGTAGTTTCTCACGATTCAAATACTATTACCTCAAATCCTATCCAAAATCCAACTGATATTTTAAATATGGTAACTGAAATGGAAGTAGTTGCTATTGATGAGGCTCAGTTTTTTGACAATGAATTAATAGCTGTTTGCAATAAATTAGCTGATGATGGGAAAAGAGTGATTATAGCTGGGCTCGATATGGATTTTTTAGGAAAACCGTTTGGAGTTATGCCGCAACTTTTGGCCATAGCTGAACATGTAACAAAAGTTCACGCAATTTGTATTGATTGTGGCTCTATTGCTAATCATTCATTTAGACTTACAAAGAGTAAAGAATTGGTGGAACTTGGAGAAAAAGAAGAATATAAGCCATTATGTAGAAACTGTTTTTCACAACAAAAATAATTTGGAGTTTTCTAACGAAACTATATTACACATTGATTTAAATAAATTAGAGCACAACTTTAATTATTTAAAAAGCAAACTTAAAAAAAACACTAAAATTATTGGGGTTGTAAAGGCTTTCGCTTATGGACATGGTGATATTGAAATTTCAAGGAAATTAGAAAAATTAGGTGCTTATGCTCTTTGGGTTAGTGATTTTGAAGAAGGAATTTCTTTAAGGAAAGCTGGTATTAAATCAAAAATTATTGTTGCTAATCCTGGGTTAAAAAGCTATGAAGAAATAATTAAATATAGTCTTGATATTGTAATTTATAATCAAAGATTACTTGATTTATACACTTCTAAAAAAAACGAAATAAATATTCATATAAAGTTTAACTCAGGGATGAATAGATATGGGTTTGAGGCTCAAGAAACAGCTAATATAATTGAAAAGATAAAGACTAATTATCATTTAAAATTACTTTCAATTTGCTCTCATTTAGCAGCATCAGATAAAGAAGAAAAATCAGAATTCACTATTAATCAAATTGCTAAATTCAAGACAATCTCTAAGAATTTTGAACTACTTTATGGTGCTAAAATTGATAAACACATTCTAAATTCTAATGGTGTTTTAAACTTTGCAAATCATCAAATGGATGTAGTCCGATTAGGAATTGGTTTGTATGGATCATCAACTGATAAAAATTTGAAGCAAATCAGTCAGCTATCAAGTGTTGTTACTCAAATTAGAGATGTGGAAAAAGGAGAGTCAGTTGGTTATGGGCCTTCTTTTGTTGCTCCTGAAAATATGAAAATCGCAATAATTCCTATTGGATATGCTGATGGTTTAAACCGAAAATTTAGTGGTATCGGCAGTGTTTACATTAATAAAAAAGAATGCAAGATTATCGGTAATATTAGTATGGATAGTTTTGCTGTTAATACTTCTAATATTACTATTCATGAGGGAGAAGCAGTAGAAATATTTGGAAATAATTTGTCTGTTAACGAAATTGCAAAAAAGATAAATACAATTCCTTATGAGATTTACTCTACTTTAAACAGAAGACTTAAACGGGTTTATTCTGATTCGTAACGACTATAAATTGTATACAGGAAAATATACGCAATAGTAAGTATAAAAATAAAAAAGTACGAGTCAACAAGCATCAAAAACATGAAAGAAAGAGGTAATAAAACCCTATGAATTCCATCTTTTTTTCTGAACAATTCTTTAATTTGATGATAAAAGATAAATAGAAGTAATATCAATCCTAAAATTCCAAGCTCAAACCAAACATATAAATATTGATTATGGGGAGTGGTGTGTAGGTGAAAATCGTGTCCAGAATCTACCTCATCAATAAATGTTTTTCCAAAACTTCCTGTGCCATAACCCCAAATTGGCTTTTGTAAAATCCTATTAAATGATTCTCTAACAAAAACATAGCGAATATCCTCAAGTTTCCCCTTCCCAACTTCCCCATTATTTACAATTATATTTGAAACAGCATCAAATCTATTCTTGTAAACTTTAGTTGTTTTATAAACTATAAATTGAAAAGAAAAAAGTAAAATAATAAACGCGAGTAATCTAAGGAAGTGCTTTCGATTATAATATATAATATAAAACAGTGCTGATAAATTAAATATCACTTGTCCTGCTCTACCTCTTTCAGTAAAAATACTTAATGCATAAACTACAATAAATATCATTAATAAATAATTATATTTTGTTTTCTTCTCTATCAGAATATACAATGAAAGTATAACCGATAAAGCTAAAATAACATTATGATAATTATACGTAATGAAAGCCGCATTTCTCCATGAAACTTGAATGAAGCTTAAATACTCACCTAAAGGTTGAATAATATTGTTATTAATCAAAATTGAAGCTAAAGCAGAAATAAAGGCTGTCCCTAGAAAAGCCATAACGCTTCTTTTAATCGTAAGTTGACTTATAGCAATAGTTTTTAAAATTGGGAATACTAATAAAAGAGCTAATCTTTGAAATTGCCATTCAGCATTTAGATGAGTGTTCCCCCACAACATTCCTAGTCCATATAAGGCAATCAAAGCAAAAATAGATAACATCCATTTTGATGCTTTTATAGTTTTAAATTTATTCTTAAAATCTCCCTCAATAATCCAGCATAATGCTAATAACCCAATGACTAAATTTGTAATTGCTATAGAAGTAGGAATAGTTATTCCTAACAAAATAAATAAAACTTGTTGTATCTTATTTACTACTCTATTCATTACCTAATATTTTATTATACTCAGTTTTTTCTTTCAAAATTTCAATTGCTTTTTCAACTTCAATATCAAAGTTAAGTCCAGCTTTTATCCTTCCTTTCTGGTAAAAATATCTACTCATAATTTCTCCTGTTAATATTTCTTTTATCTCCTCTTTGCTTTTTTGCAAATCATTATTCTTATTCTCCAGCATTTTTGCAAATAAAATATCATACTCAGCAGATAAATTATCAAAATAATCTTCTTCCTCAGCCTTCTTCTTTAACTTTTCTAAAGACTTTTCTGTTTCGGTTTTATAAGTATATTCTTTATCCGAAATATAAGATGAAAAGTCAGAGAAATTAGCATCAGAAAAAATAAATTCTTCAGAGATTGAATCATGAGAAAAACGATAATCAGTTGCATAATCAAAGAAAAAACGCTCCTTTACTAAAGATGGGATAATCATACTATATTTTCCAGGATCTGTAATAATATCAGGAAGAATTCCTCCTCCATCTTTTACTTCTCTACCATTTCTCGTTTCGAAAGAAGTCATTAATGAATCCGGAACTTTCCCTACACTTCCGTCATCATTTCTATTAGAATAATCTAAAGCTTGAATACACCTTCCACTAGGAATATAATACTTTGCAACTGTTAACTTTAATTGTGAATTATACGATAATTTTCGGGTTTGCTGTACAAGTCCTTTTCCATAACTTCTTTGGCCAATTACTACTCCTCTATCTAAATCTTGGATAGCCCCTGATACAATTTCAGAAGCTGAAGCTGATGAAGAATTGATTAAAACTACCAAAGGGACCTCAGTGTCTAATGGGGTTTTATTAGCCACATAAGATTTCTCCCAAGATTTTATTTTACCCTTTGTACTAACAACTTCCTCTCCTTTATCTACAAATAAATTTACAATATCTACTGATTCGTTTAACAAGCCCCCCGGATTACTTCTTAAGTCTAATATTAATCCTTGTAATTCTTGCTCTTTCTTCAATTCCTTGATTGCATTTTTCAAATCATTAGCACAATTTCTTGTAAAACTTCTGAGTCTAATATAGGCGATTCCATCTTCAATAAAAGCTGAATAAGGAACACTTGCAACAGAAACTTGTTCTCTATCAAAACTTACTTCAAATGGTTTTGTTTTATTTTTTCTTTCAATCAATACAGTAACGGCTGTATTGGGCTGACCTTTTAAAACTTTACTAACTTCTTCAGTACTTTTTCCTTTTGCTGATTTCCCGTTTATTTCAAGAATTTTATCTCCAGCCATAAGTCCAGCTTTTTGGGCAGGAAACCCCTCATAGGGTTCTGAAATATAAACATAATCGCCTCTTGTTGTAATCATAGCTCCAATTCCTCCATATTGTCCAGTTGTCATAAACCTAAAATCTTCAATATCAGATTCTGGAATGTAAGTTGTGTAAGGGTCCAATGATTTAAGCATTGCTTTGATTCCTTTTTTCATCAAATCTCCAGGGTCAGTTTCATCAACATAAAAAGTATTTAACTCTTTATATAATGTTGTGAATATGTCAAGATTCTTAGCGATCTCAAAATAATTATCTACATAACCTACTGACACAACAGAGGTAATTGCTAGAGATATCGCTAAAATTATTAATTTAACTTTT